>OGTC01000024.1_pt1 | contig 139889 bp, 71 predicted proteins | sample 1574531 | NCBI WGS metagenome assembly OGTC01 (sample SAMN03295859, study PRJEB24534) | human gut metagenome | isolation source: fecal sample 2 from infant 9 | host: Homo sapiens | place: USA: Pittsburgh, PA | collected 2014-07 | reverse complement strand
CCCCCCCCCCGCCACCACAGATTAGATTTACCCACATGCACCCAGAAGTGTATCCACTTTTATAAATGAATAAACAGGATGCTACAACAAACCATCACGCTAAGCAAACTTCTACCGCTCCTCGATTCTCATCAAGACAAGTTGAATCGATAGCAGGACTATGTGCTGGGTTTGCAACGACAATTATAACTCATCCCCTCGATATCATCAAGATACGACTTCAATTATCCAATACTGCTGCACACCACAATGGTACTACTAGCAGCAAGCCATTCCAATCAGTATTATACATCATCCGGCAAATCAACCACGATGCGAGATATCAAGCACAGAAACAACAACAACGTAACCCAAGAGGAGCTTCTTTTTTACGCAAATCCGTCGGTGTCAACTATTTAATTCAATATTATCGCGGAATCACCCCGAATTTGATTGGAAATATATCAGCATGGGGTTGTTATTTCGCCCTTTATGCTGAATTCAAGAATCACATCCATACCCTGAACTTGACAATAAATTATTTTGCTAGTTCTTCAATGGCAGGGATCTTGACTTCAATATTGACCAACCCGATTTGGGTGCTCAAGACGAGAATAATTGCCAAATCCACAAATGAAGCTGGTGCATACAAGTCAATTTCCGATGGAATACGAACCATGGTTCGTAATGAAGGTGTAACTAGTTTTTGGAAAGGGTCTATACCGAGTATGTTTCAAGTTTTCCAAGCAAGTTTGCAAATTACAATTTATGACCATTTGAAAAATTATATCTTTAAGAATAGATTGGTGTCAAGTGGTCAAAAACTGGATTTTGGCGCACTTGAAGGGGGTGATGGCAATGGTGTCGTGGCTTCTCATTTATCAACAACACAATACTTGTATACATCAGCACTATCAAAGATTATAAGCACATTGGTGATGTATCCAACCCAAGTTATCAAATCACGATTACAAAATAGTCATCAATCAAGTACAACTATATTGCAAGTCACTCGTAACTTGTACTTCAATGAAGGTGGACTACGTGCATTTTATAAAGGTTTAAGTGCAAATATTGTTAGGGTTGTTCCTGCTACATGTATCACTTTTGTAGTATATGAACATGTGAAACGAATTTTAACAGAATAAAATATAGACTCAGAAAGTGGAGTACAGTGCAATGTTTTGTAGATTTACCTAGACCCATCAATAAAGAAACTACAACTCGATTGAACTTTTAAATATTAGTATTTCACTATATAAAACTCTACTTAAAAAAAAACACAATCAAAAGTTGAACGAATGCAGCAGCACATTGCAAGCACTACACATCAATAGAAAATCAAACAAAACGAATTCGACAAAGAAAGGTAACTTCCAAACTTCTTTTCACTTCCCTATCTTTAATCGAAAAAAAAACAAAAAATACACCATGTGTCTCCACTTACAATAAAGCAGCACCAACTAAACCAACCAAAGCTCCCAAACCAACCTTGTTGGCACCAGAACCTTCAGTTTGAGTTGAAACAGATGGTACTTCGGATGATGAAGTAGTTTCTTCAGCAACTGATGAAGTTTCCAAAGTGGATGATGATGGTTGTTGCTCTTGTGAAGTTGAAGATTCTTGTCCTTCTTCACCAGCACCGCCACCGTTGTTGTTACCGGCAGTTTCGGATGCAGATGGTTCAGATTCTTGAGTAGATGATGATGGAGCAGCTTCAGATGTAGATTCAGCTTCAACAGTTGATGATCCGGATGGAGCGGCTTCTGATGATGATTGTTCTTCTTCACTTGATGAAGATTCAACCTCACTGGAGCTTGATGGAGCCTCAGAAGAAGAAGAGGAGGACTCTTGAGTAGAAGAAGACTCTTGAGAAGATGAGCTGCTAGAGCTAGAATCATCATCAGTGTGTCCAGAACATGAACTTTCAAATGCCTTTTTAGCAGTATCAGCATCACCATTTGGACAAATATTGTCTAAACAAGACTTGACATCGTCACCTTCATTGGAACAGATACATGCCAAATCATTCAATCCTGAACATTGAGATGATGATTTTTGAACTTGAGCAACACAAGCTAATAAACAAGCTGGTGGTGTAGCAACTGTCAATTGTTGCAATGAAGCAATGATTGCGAGAAAAGTGGAAACTTTAGTGAATGTAGCCATGGTGTAGATGTGTATATGTATGGGATTCAAGCGATGGTAAGTGGGTGGGTGAGTGGGTATCAAAGACTAATTGGTGTGTGCAACGAATGGTTTGTGAATACTGATCAGGAATGTCAAAGAAACGGGTCGGTCAATTGTTTTTATTTTATTTTTTTTTTTTTCTCTATGAATCTCACCATTCAACAATATTGTTCTATTCCTGTATATTAAGCAGCACTCTTTTTTGTTTGTTTTGATTTTTTTTTTTCTTTCTTTCTGTTCTACTAGATTTATTAGGGTAAAGTACTGCAGAAGGGATCTCTTTTTTTATTTTCTTTCTTTCTGTTCTCTCTTTACTTGAGTCGTGTACGTGTGCAAAATTATTCTCTTTTGATTGCATGTATGTCCTAATTAGGTAATTAACAACAAAATAATATTACAATATTACAATATGCACAATCGCTTGAAACATTTACTACTGCGGTCGGGAGGTGGAAAAAAAAAAATGCACTATAAATAGATTTGATGGCGGACACTGCCCATGAAAAAAAATTTAAAAAAAGGAATCTTTTCATAAACAGTCTAGATCCATGGGCGCTACCGGAACATACGAGTACCGGTCTTTTTATTTTTATTTTTATTTTTATTTTTATTTTTATTTTTTTCATTCATTGCCTGTGCGACATAATTATTCCAAACCCATATATAGGTTACCTAGAACTATTCTACGTATATTTATCTTGATTAAAGACCCTGACGTTATTGAACTAAAAGATGACAACCACGAAAGCACCAAACAGAAACAAGTCATGAATTCGATTTGAAGTTTCTCTACATTTTATTCTTTTCTAATTTTACATTTTTCGAATTATTTTGCAACCACGAGGAATTTGCTCAGGTTAAAAGTAGTGTTCTTTCTTATTCATTGGTTTTGCAATTAGAGCTCTTGAAGGGTGATTTTTCTGTAACTTTTCTTACCCTTGACGTTAATTGTTCTTTTTTCTAGCTAACTTTGACCGCTTAACTTTGGATTAGCACACAAACTCTTTAATTGGGTTCATTCCCGGTGAATACCGAGGCAAAAACATTAGATCCATCCCACTCAATGCTACCAATGGCTCGAGATCGCGACATTTATGGATGACTGCGGCGTCAAGTGTCAATACTTGATTTCCTTAAGTGCTTGGTTGGTTTTTTCGACCATTTGTAATCCCGTGTCATACTAATATTAAAACCAGCTTCATCAATGAAAACACAGTTTTTTTTTTTTTTTTCAAAGTCAAGTTTATCCTTATGTTCGAGTGCCCATTGAAATCTTTCCTGTTTTGATTCTTTCAGTTCCCTCTTTTCAGACCAATCAAAGAGTCTCTTGAGTCTAAACTTGCAAATGGTGGTGAGGAAGTTATAAAGAGCCGAGATTTCCTTTCACACTCTGGAAAACACGTCTTATTCGACAGGAAGTTTACAGTAACAGTCGGGCGCGTAATTTTGCACTCCGACACAACTTTGTCAGCTGATTCGATATCCGAATTGAAAGGCAAGACACTTAGTTTCCTATTGGTTATAAAATAGAATCTGACTGATAAAATGAACCAAATGACCTATTCCACGAGCCCGAATTACCTGCAAGTGTTTCGGAGCGTTTGAAATATTTTATCTTAATATAGGTCATTTTTTCTGTCGCACATCCTATCTTTAATTTTACATTACAATCAGGTAATTAGTTAGGTAAGTTGTGCAAAAGGTAATTCTAAAAAAATGGTATCACCAAACAACGGGGGATTTTTTTTGCAGCCACAAACCTATAAATACATACCCACGTAATGCTCATTAAATCAAAAATAAAATACACTCTACATACGAATAAACTTAGTCTGCATCTTGCCCTCTCCTTATAATCTAATCTTTGACACTAACTGCTTCCCCTTGTAAATCAATCGCAACTCAAATAATCCAAACCCAACATTAACATCAGCCATGACATCAATGCCGAGATCTCCATTCAAAGCGCGTTTTAAAATATCTGATGCAGCACCATTTTCAATCCTTATGGGGATTCGAGGAGTGACATAAAACCCAGGTTGTAAATCGATAACTTCACGTCGACTCACGTAACCCAATACTATATCCTCATGTTTAGCAAATGCTTGGAAAATTTCCAATCTTACTTCGGCATTGGAGATGGGATTGTAGATTTTCAATTCAAGCTCTGATGTAAATACATGGATGGTTGTTTCAATGATGAATGCTCCAGCATCCTGTCTTGCTAGCTGTTTGTTTACAATAATGTCTCTGTTGTTGTATTCAGGAATGAGAAAAGTTACATTGGGCATAGTAACATCTTTGATCTTGATTTGATTCATAAATGCATTTAATCCTGGATTCGCCAACACTGAATTGTTTGTCAAGTCGATTGTCAAGTTTTTAGTGAATGACGATACATAAACACTGATGAAATCTTGCAAAAATAACTTGTCAGAATATGTCTCATAGTTGAACTTGACATTCATTTCCAATTTTGATCGTTCAAGCTTGGTTAGAGAAACTTGTCTCAAGCTAGCATGACCAAAGTTAGTTTTGTTTTGACCAAAAGCAACCAAAATCTCCTGGTCATGTAGCTTGGGGATTTCCAATGATATATTAAATGGATTGTAAAGTGATGTCAAAACTTGAAATTCAACTTCTTGCTCATTAGATCGCAAAAAATAAACTTCCTCAACCGCGACATCTAGTTGAGGCACAATGGAATCAAATTGAACACCACTCACACTTTGCAATATAGCAAATGCTTCTGGAAATTTGACAAATGGAATCTCCAATTGTTGCAATGTTGTATTTCCAACTATGGGCAAGGCTACATCCATATCTGCCAAACTAATATTCACATAAACATCATTCATAGTCACACATTGCTTTTTGGCTATTATAGAGTTGACAACTTTACCAACATACACTGGATTGTGCACCTCGACATCCAAGTTAGAAATATTTACATCAGCGTGAACATGATGCTTCATCTGCGTTGTTTGAAAATACACAAAATCTCGTGACCATGCTTGTATCAAGGTTTCATCACTCGACCCCACGCTGACATTGAATCTCAATTTATCAACATCAACTTGGAAAGGTGCTGGATTGATAGCTTCTATAGAGCAATGACTTTTCACGTTTCCTGCAACTGTATGATTGTCCTGTTTTGCAATAACCGTTGGCCCGGGATCAGTGTAATTCATGCTCAAGTCACAGAAACCAATACTGATATTCTCGGACACGAGATGCGGTCTCGGCAACGTAATAGCCAATTCTGCCGGAGGCATACGTTTCAATATATCGAGTATCCAGCGCAAATCATGCCATACATCACCCACTCTTTGATCTTCACTCAAATGTAGGTGAAACGTGATTGGCTCTTCCTTTAGATATCGCTCAATCAATGCATTGATGGGACTTATCAGACCCTTGCATTCATCCATTAGTTGTTGTGGGACATCTTCAACAACCCCTTCAACATTCACCATAATTGCATCGTCACCTCTTTCAATACTGATTGGTAAAGTCCGCCACGTTCCCACTTTGGCCAAGTCCGAGTTACAATCTCTGAACAGCAAGTCCCATTGTAAAGGCGGAATATCCAAAGAGAACACCCCCCATTGATTTTGTACCTCCATTTGCGCTGATAAGTTTATGATATTCGCACCAGGCGAAGTAACACCAAAGTTGTTAATTTTTAATCCTTTTTTTAAATCAGCCTTGTTTATTGTCAAATAATCGCTCACTTCAACATTGTGCAATTTCAAGTTGATCAATCTCAAGGTCTGTACGTTAACCTCTTTAGCAAGTATCTTGACCCTCAAATTTATATCATCACCACTTAATTGATAGTAGTATTTGAGAAAATCCAAAAAATCTGTGTTACCAAATGTACACTCCGTTAAAAAGTTCAACTCAGTCTTGGCTCTATTACCAACATATACTGTAATTGGTGGTGGATTTGTATCAGCCAAATAAAGAAATGGACTTTTCACGTCAATCAATTGTGTATGCAATTGAACCGGCTTCAACAGTGAAAGTTTCAATGATCCTAGCACAAAAGCACCAAGCTTAATCATGGCAATTTGAATAAAATTGGTGTGCATCAAATGATACTTCATTTCTACTGAACCTTGTACATGTACATTGACTCCCTTGCTTGTGAAATTAGCAAATGTAGCATTGTACACTTGTAAATCAATGGCTTGATTAACCACTGCTTGTATATTGTTGAACGTAATTACAGTTAACCCAATCAAGATGATGACAGCAACGAATGCAACATGGAGCCAATTAGGATCAAAGATTTTTCGTAGAAATGAGTGTTGAGGTATTTCAGTTGCACTTAGTAGTGGAGTTAGCTCATTAGATCGGGAACTGCATTGGCTCGTAGTGGTGCTTGTTGTGTTGATACTATTTTGGTCAACATTGGTGTCCAATTCTCTCACGTGGGGTTGGGGTTGCGGTTGCAGTTCTTGTTGCTGTTGCTGCAACAAAGGAGACGACTCTTGGGGTGGTTGTGTGTGCTCATTTGGGAATATATCGTTTCCTTCTTGTTCACAGTTAGTGGGTTGTGATGTCTTGGCCATTATTGCCACATAGTTCAATAGTAGTTTCGAGATGAGATGATTAATGAATAAGACAGTGGAGAAGCAAAAGATAATTGAATTGGTGGTACAAAAATCACGATATGCTGTCTTGAAATCATTGTCGCAAAAATAGTGGTCATGACACACATGCTTGTGAAGACTTGGTCAGTCGTTGCGTTTCAACCAGGTTGGCTAATAACAACTTATAACCGTAGCTTAAACCTCAATAGACAATCTCGTGATTGTGACGATAATTCCCAACTTCCGCGCTTGTGGTGGTATTTGGTACAATAATTACATCATTTCCTGCAATAGTTAACGCGTCTTAGAAAAAGTTAAACCCAAAACAAAAGTCCACCATCACCAACCTTTCAATCGCCTAGTCCACAATGTCATATTACGATATTGACGATATTCTAGCTGATGCGGAGAAACTACCCTGCCAATTCAACCACACTATTCCTGGTTTGGGCTACCTCGAAGGTAATCCCGGAAAGCCAATTCAAAAGGGAACCAAACTCGAACTACCATTCTGGCTAGCACAAATCCTTGCGGTGCTAGATGTACATTCCTCCTCCGACTCAACTTCGTTTATTTCATTGATCGATCCCGACTTCATCAACGATAAGGTCCTAAATGCTATTAAAACTGATGCCAAATCGCTCGACTTGCATAAATTATCGTCACAATATTATTCCATGATTATCAAATGGGGCAAATTGTTTTATGAACCGAAATTGATTGAGCAAGCTATGGAGATGATAAAAGAGCGAAGTTTTGAAATCAACAACTATGCAAGCAATATTCATTCAAAACATTTCAATACTGAGTTTATTTACACTTTGGATGAATTTGAAAAAAAATTGTTTAGAGACACTAGTGACAGTAATAAGCTAATGAGACAATGGTTAAAGGAGTAAAGTTTTACGAGTTTTACGTGTTATGCTGAGAAATAATGTATATTAATACTACAACAAGTTTAGTGAAATCTTCTCTATTCGTTATCACCGTTTTCTTCACCCATCTCATCACCGTTTTCGTCACCATTCTCATCATCATCTTCGCCCTCTTTGTCATCACCGAAAAGATCATCATCCTCCAATTCCTCATCACTGTCCTTGATAAACTCATTCGACAAATGTTGCGTTTTCTTCCTCTTGGAGCCATTTGACACTGGTTTATCTTCGTCCTCGTCATCCTCCTCATTGGATACCCGTTGTCTCTTACCATTCGATTTTGATTTATCAACATCAGAAAAGTCAGCTTCTTCTTCCTCGTCTTCGCTATCTGAAACAACCTTTTTAGCACCTTTGCCCTTCTTTGATTTACCTTTACCTTTGCCCTTTGAACCTTTACCTTTTTTCTTAGCCTCACCTTCTAGCTCCTGTTCAAACAATTTGTCATCATTCTCTTCTTCCTCGTTCGCCGTGACATCTATTCTGGATTCTTCGGCCCATTGTTGCGCTTGTTCTTGTAGGACTGCTCTTTGTTTGGCCAATTCTGCCTCTTTCTCTTTCATGGCACTGATTCTCTCTTGTTCCTTTTGAAGCTCGGCTTCTTTTTCCTTTTCTCTCAATTGTTTTGCTGTCTCAAGTCTTTGTTCAATTTCTGCAATATCCTCCTTAGTTTCATCAAGAGCATTGGTGAGTCTGTTGAGTAATGTGCTTGAACCTAAATTGGCCCTACCACGTAGTTCATCTTTTGGGTATGGTGGATGTTTTTCCTCGTCGGATGATAACTGTATCAAAGTTTCAATAGCTTCACTTAATCCAGTAATGGCATCACTTATATCCTGTGGTTGTCTTTTTTGAACTGGTTGCTTGGTGATAAAATCGGCAATTTGGAATTGAATGTATGAGATATTGAAAAGTAAGGCTGATTTCGACCCTCTTGTCAAGTTGAATGCCCGTTTAGTATAGTCCAAAGCAGTTTTGAAAAAATTTAGACTCTGCTCACTGATACCTCGAAGTGTCCAAGCTCTACCCAAAAATGTCAAAATTTGAACATCTTTACCATCAGTGTATCTCGTCAAGGCAAGTTCGTAGTTCTCAATAGCCTTTCCATACTGTTTCACATCACATAAAACATGTCCAAGGTTCAAGTATACCGAGATATCATTCAATGAATCTCTAATTTTTCTCAAAATGTCTAATCCTTTAGTGGATTCCTTGTTTTCAATGTAAACTATAGCCAACCCTTGTGCTGCATACACATTTTTTCTATCAACCGTTAAAACCTTGGTATACAATTCAGTTGCCCTCACATAGTATGTCCTCTTCTTTTCCGCCACACTTGACCCCTTCAAATCTCTAGCTAAAATGCAATAAATGTTGGCTAATGAAATTAAAGCATAACAATCGTGTTTATCGTATTCAACAAGAGTCTCTTTTTGAAAGGCAGTATCTGCATCTGGCTTCAAGCCCAACTTCTTTCCAAAATTTTTGGCAAACCACCCATAAAATGATCTAACTTCCATATCAGAAGCATTTAACTTCAACAACTCATCAATTTCAGATTGAATTTCCTTTGGTGTTAACCCATCTTCCAGTATACATGACAAGAACAAAATACGCAATTTGGCAGAAAAGTAGTTGGGGCACTCCGATAATAACGATTGATACATGTCTAAAGCGTCTTTTTCATTCGAGAGCTCCTTTGTTCTGGCCGAGTTGAAAGTCAAAGTGACTTTCAAATCATTTGGTAAATCCACCAACACATCACCATCAGGACTTAAGAACTCAGCACCATCCAATTTGTCAATAGCTATTTGGAAATTTTCCAAAGCGCCTTTAAAATTCTGTTTTGTAAACTGAAAGACACCTATATTGTTGTAGATTTCCAATGGTACATCCTTTCCAATTTGCTTTCTTGCTTCAACAGCCTTGTTCAAGTACAAAAGTGCTTGCATTAAATCAGTGTTTTCGTATAAATTGCTCAATGTCAAATATGCATTCAAAGCAACTGGTTCTTTGTTCAACAAAAAATCAGCGTCATTTTTACTAGCTGATATCCCTCTGTTATTGGAAAGTTTGATATATCGTTCCAACGCTTGAATAGCGAGCTCTTTCTTCTTCTTTGAACTTTGTTTGGCGTAAATGATACCAAGTGAATAATTTGCTTCCAAGCAATTCGCATTACTGCGCAAAATGGATTCAAATGTCAATGCCGCTTCATCAATTGATCCACGATTGTATTGCGATTGACCCAATCCCAATTTAGCTACTATGTTTAAATCGTTGAGCTTGATTGCTTCTTGGAAATACTTTGCTGCCTGAATGAAATCGCCTTCTGAAAATTTGATTCTTCCCAACCATGTACCACATTCAGACAACACATTGAGTTCATATTTTGAAGCTTTCGAATATGTAATAAGCTTACTCAAATTGTCATCCCCAGTTATATCTTTCACAACTTTTCTCAACAATTTTTCAACCGTCTCAAAGTTATTTTTGGAAAAATAGTACGATGCGAGAACCAACAATACAGTCGAATCGCTAACATTACTCTTGTGAATGATTGACAATTCACTCAAACATTGTTTATAGTTACTAACAAACTCTTCATCACTCCAAGAATTGTTGAATGCACGATGGAAATGAGCCAAGTTCAAGTATATCCTTGCTTTCAAATTGTTTGGATCTAGTTCAAGTGCTCGCTCCCATGCCTGAATTGCCATTTTCTCATCATTCAAGAACCAACAACACAAACCTATACCCAATCTTGGGTCTGGTGTCGTGGTTGGGTTCAATACCAAAACTTGTTGATACAACTTCAACGCATTTCCATAACTTTTCGATTTGTTTAGCATAGCCTGTGCTTTGCCCAACAAAGCAAACGTGTTATTCTGATCCCTCTTCAATATCTTATCAAAGATCTTTAATGCCTCTTCATCATTGCCCTGAAACAAAGACAATACCGCTTGTGACAACAAGGTGCTTGTGCTATTGACTGGAGAACTCTGTGTATCATTGTGTATTCTTGTTGCCAAATCAGCGATCCCAGTGCCTGCTTCTACCAAATGATCAACCTTGTCAATTCCCAAAGAAGCGTACTTGAAATGCAACCATACTAAAAACGACTGGAGGGTTTTGATATCTTCACTGCCAAAAATATTTGAATCCAAAGCTGACTGGATGATTTTGGCAGCTTCCTCTAATTTGCCTAATTTGGCATATGCCCGAGCCATAATAATCCAATAATGTTTCCCACTCTTGGTTTCAACTAAAAACAGGACAATTTCGCTAGGATCTTGTTCATCGATATTTGCTAAATTAATGGAAACAACATCTCCTTCCTCCAAAGGCACATCCAACACTCTTGAAGCCTCAACTCCATCTTGACCGATGTAGTATGAAATATCACTAGCCTCCTCCATATTTTATAATGTAGATTGTCGCGCTACGCTTTTAATTGAAGTAGGTTTGATGATCCTTCCCTGACGTTGTGATCAATAGGAATTTTTCTTCCTTTTTTTTTCAACCAGAACAAATAATAGCGAGAGCATGGGTCACGTGAAAGATACATCTATACTGCTTCAACATTCTAAATCTATATACACTATTTGAAGACACCTCACCATTGGTTACGGTTGGAGCAGCAGCCTTTCAGAGTAGTAGTGGCTTGAGGTTTTGTACTCGTCTCGATGTGGTTGGGAAAAAAATCTTGCTGCAGGGACCAATGGCCATTGGTTTGTGATTGCATCTGTGGGTATTGTAGTTTGTTTATCCCGTACGTGTCGTCACAACAACTTGTAGACGTTGTGGCAGTAGAAGTGGATTCTGGCTTGATTTCAGGAGCTTTGTTGTCCAATAGCATGAGCGTGTTGAAATCAAAGTCCGAAACTAGAGCATTCATCAACTTTTCTTGATCAACAAAGTATTCATCCAACTTGTGACCATCGATTATACCATGTACCTCACAATTGGTGCAATCACACGCGTCTGGCGGGCAGAGACAAGCGCCAGGTGATGGCTGTGTGGCAAAATCAAATTGCGGCTGGTTGAGCATCGGTTGCGGCTGATTCAGTTCAATAGGTAAAGCCTTAGGAATTATATCAGTATTTGGCAACGAATTGAATACGAGGGTGTCGGACTTTGAAAAACTATCTATAGGTACTCCGCTAGACTGAGATGGGAGTAATGGCGGGTTTGTAGTAACTTCGGTGGCATTGCCATGAACCACGCATCCAGCGCACTTACAGTCACTTCCACAACAACATGTACCAGGTATGGAACAAGATGATATTGGAACAACCTCAAATACGGGTGCTCCATTACGGTCGACTCCATTGTCATTTGATTTTTGGTGTGGCGATTCTGAAATAAATTTCACCTGCTTGGGAGGTATAACGACATCCTTATTGAGCCTCTTTTCAATGTACGTCTGTAGTATCTTCGACTTGTTTACATCCTTCTTTTTGTTTCCACAACATCCACACCCTGAACGTTTTGATACTTTTGGAGCACAGCAACCTGATGATATTATAAAGCTTTCGTCATTGATAATTGGTTGTTGTGGTGGTGCCTTTTCAACTGTGCTTTTGGTGGTTTTTGATTCATCATAAGGACCTATGATCTCCCCATTGGTCAAGTCTATCACTTGCTTTGACGAGGCTTTTAGTATGACTATAGGTTGGGATTTACATGATCTTGGAGTCAATGGAGGGGTTGAAGTGGTACCCTTATCTTCTGAGTCCGTGTCATCCGTTGGTGTGGCAATTTCTTCAGCAAATACAGCCACTCTATGGTTGGGATTACCATTGGCATAAACTCCTGGTCTTCCTTTAGATCTAACTTGTAGTAGTGGTCTATCGTGATGTTTGCATGTGGACGACCTATGACCTCGTATACACTCCATACAAGAGTATTTGACATCGTTTATCAATATCATTGCTGAGCTATTCTATTTTGATACTATATCTGACTACCTCTGCTGTTCATGGCTGGGCCTAGTCCTTTTGAAGTCTGTTTGGCATAAGTTTTCGTGAGACGATTTATTCTATGCTACAGAATTTTTTTACGACACTGGTTTAATCTGGTTTTGTGTACGTTTATGAGCAAATTATTTATGTACTAAACAGGCAAGTCAAAAGACTCTCTATTATGCAGAGTTGAATTCATTGGCATAAGGGTTCTGGGTAGAGAGAATGATATGGAATGGCCCAGGAGGACAGCAACGGCATGAACTTAGCAGGGACAGAGAGATGATTGGCTACAATTTCGGTTCTCTGGTATCGACTAAGGTGGATCTCAGACAACCCACTCTCGGCCTTGTTAATCTAAGTAAGCAGAGATGTATCTGTGACCCCCTGTGTCATATTATCAATGAACTTTGTCTGGTAATGAAATATTCCCTCGCTCCGTATTGCGTTTGCAGTCGATTCGTAATTGCGCAGTCCCTTTGATCCTTTTGACAACTTTTGTACGACACAAAATTTTAGAGAATCCGGTTCTATCTCATCTCATCTCATCTCATTTGAATTTTGAATACAGTCAAGCACCAACCACATGCCAGTCAAGCAGTATACCGACGATATAGAAACTGACAGCAATGTCATTCCAGACTCACAGATCAATTATGATGATGCCATTACATACTGGTCCTCAGTGCCACCTTCAGTCGATGGAGTATTAGGAGGGTTTGGGGAACAAACGCCAGTGCCAAAAGTTGATATCGTAGGATCGCTCACATTCTTGCGCAAATTATCATCTCGAATGAATAGTGGTGACCAGCTTAAATACACTATTGATATGGGTGCTGGAATTGGAAGAATAACCCGCGATCTCCTTTGGAAGGTTAGTGATAAAGTTGACTTGCTCGAACCTGTTAGACCGTTTGTGGAACAAATGCCTGTTGAATTGCAACAGGTTGAGCTACTGGGGAAATTAGGACAGATTTACGATATTGGTATGCAAGAATGGGTGCCTGATAAAAAATATTGGTTGATTTGGTGCCAATGGTGTGTTGGTCAATTGCCCGATGATGTATTAGTTGAGTTTTGGAAAACATGCCGTAGTGCATTAATTGACAATGGAACTATTATAGTTAAGGAAAACATTGCACCAATAGAAGACATATTTGATGAAACAGATAGTTCAGTTACCAGAACAGACAAAAAATTTAGAGAATTGTTTATTAAAGCAGGATTGAAATTGATTGCTAGTGATGTACAAAAGGGATTACCAAAAGAATTGTACCCTGTCAGAATGTACTGCTTGAAAGCGCAATAAAAACCGACTAGGGTGGGATTGGTGAATCAACTGAGAGTTTTAAACCCTTCAAGCGACTCTAGTTTTACTTGGCTCAAATGGAAACAACAATGCGAGAAACCCAACAACACCAACAAAAGTACCACATATCCATATAGGTGCTGCACTGGATGTATCTGAATAGTATGCAATCAAGGGTACTATAACCGCGCCTACTCTTGTACATGCAATTGCCAATGCATTCCCGGTACCTCTTGCTGCACTAGGCATAACTTCAGGAGTGTATGCATATAGTGCTGCGTAGTAGATATATATAGTTGCATACGAAATCGATGAAAGTGCAACATTTTGCGGCCTAGTTTTGATTTGCGTGTATCCGTACAAGAACGCCATTGAGGTGACACCTCCAATAAACAAGACACCTCTTCTTCCAATAATGGGGAAGAAATACAACAAAGCACCAGCGATTAAAGGTCCGCCCATCGAAACTGTGTTTGAAATCAAATTGTCTCGGTAAACTCCATGGGTTGTTGATGCCGAGATATTTGCCCCTCTGGTTGCCAAATATTGTGGCAAGAAGCTCGAGTATAAGGGATAGGATATGCCTAGTAAGAACCACGAAAGAAATACCAATACTGTTGATCTTGCCATCTTTTTGTTACTGAACAAGATGGTAATGTGGTGTTTCATCAATCCAAACAATCCTTTCCAATCAATATGTTTTCTAAAATCATCATTGACCTCAATTGATCCCAACAGTTCCAATTTCTCCAAGGTTAAGGAACATTTGCGATTATACTTTGTGGCAATATTATGCAATATTTCCACAGCCTCTGCATCTCTATTATTTGATACAAGGAACTTGGGTGTTTCTTTTAAATTTACCACCGTTAATCTTAAAATCGACATAAACAACACAATTGACCCATTAGTATAGTAGACATATCTCCATCCACGATTGATATGCGATGGACAATAATCTGCCGATTCACACGAGTTGTTGGGCAAGAATGCAAATGCCAAAGCAACGGCAATCACTTGACCAATTCCCCAGAAGAATGCAAAGAAAGTCAACAACCATTGATTCTTGTGTGGCAAGTATTCAAGAAACACGCATGTGTCCAATACTAAATTACCACCAGCAGCAAAACAACTCAAAAACACAAATATACAATAACTGGCCATTGATGACATTGTTCCGGTGATGATTGTAAACAACCCACTCAACAACAATGAGATATTAAATGCCACTTTTCTTCCAATTAAGTCAGCAGAGAACCCCCAAAATAAAGCTCCAAATAATAATCCTGCCGCCAACATTTCGTTACTCACGGGGAACTTGAAACCAAATTGATAATTGATAAATGTACGTACTGAGCTCTCCAAGTATGTCAATTGCGTATCAGTCCAGTATCCCATACCGTTTAAAAAGAACAATTTCAAATGGTATGGTGTGAATCCAATTTCATCAATGGCATCATTAATCAACTTTATCTTTTTCGATAACACTTCATCTTTCAAATGGTAAATTTCATTATCATCATTCAACGTGGCGGACTCAAGTGACAGTCTGGGAGTGATTGGTGCTTGTGGTTGTTTCTCTATATCTGACATGGTTGTGATATCAGCTTGGCAAGAGGTGTACCCTCAAATAAATAAATGGAGGAAAGAAATAGTTTGTGGTAAAAGCGGTAACTGCAAGGGGTACCACACGGATATAGTTTGGATCTGTAGTAGTTAATATGTAAATTAAATTTTGGATTCATTGGGATTTCCCATCTTATTTTTGATAGATAGATGCATATATATACAATTGTCTTACAAATGAACAAACTCTTGTGACAAAGTAAAAACAATAAGCCACCAGGATATGTGAAAAAGGTTATATCTTGATTTCAATATTGAACGAGAGTAGTTGCCGTTTTAAGTAATAATAATTATGTCCCATGAAAATATCTAAAATTAAATTGTTGCAAATAAAGGGCCCACGTTTTTGGCATCCTTGAGCATCTTTTGTCTCATAACCAATGGCACAAGTGCCACAAATGTGGGCAGCCACAGTGGTGGCTTCATGAATTGTAGTAATACAACAACAAATTCTTCTAACTCGCGTGAGTGATTACTGGAATCGAAATGGGACTCTCCCCACGTGCGTCGCGTTTTATCAATTTCACGGCGTCTACACAAAAAAATCTGTTTGCTTTTGTTTTTTTCCGTAAAAGTGGGTAAGATACGCGCGGCGTTTACAAATTTTACAAATCAAAAGCAAAAAAGTGCTTTTGAGGGGAAGGCACAAATTGGAAGAGGGTAGAGGCCCACGCACAAATCTGTCAAAATGCAAAAGAAGAAAGTGTGATTGTTTTTTATTTTATTTTTTCTTTTTCAAAAGCCCCTCTCACATGGATCGTAGTTCCTAACTTCTACAGCTAATCAAAGATAAACTTTATCGGAGGGGCAATTGCTAATGCCTCATATCTACATTATCCGTTTGTCATGTTGAGATGTTTTATTATTTAAAAACTTAAAGTATAAAAAGTACTTCAAACGTACCCAAGAGAAAAATTAACAACTGACCGACAAGCATAATAGTTGTGTCAAGTTGTTGCTTAAACGAAATTGAAATGAACGAATCAACATGTTGAATGATTGACTTCTATTTCTGTCCTTTTTTTTTTAATGCAAATAATTTTTTGATGCAAAAGAATAAAGAATAGAACAAACCAAACGTATGTGTGAGTGTATATGTGGTGTGAGTGTGTCCTCTCTTTAAACAACTCTTTGCTTGGTTGGCTCAAACGGTAAAAACAACGCAATGATACCAATGACACCGACAAAAGCACCACAGATCCAGATAGGCACTGCTGAAGATGTGTCTGAATAATAAGCAATAATGGGAACCATGGCAGTACATATTCTTGTTGCGAAAAGACATAAACAATTACCGGTTGCTCTGGCAGCACTAGGCATAACTTCGGGAGTGTAAGCGTAAATAACACCATAGTAAATGTACAATGCCACATAGACACTAGAAGTGAATCCAACATTTTGCGATCTAGTTCTAACTTGAGTATACCCAAACAAAAGCGCCATAGTGGCAATACCACCAATAAACATTACTCCTCTTCTTCCCAATTTAGGAATGAATTTCAACATGAGACCAGCTACAATTGGTCCACCAACAGAACAAGCATTGGCAATTAAATTATCACGATAAACACCGCTAGTAGTTGATGCTGATATATTAGCACCTCTAGTAGCTAAATATTGAGGCAAAAATGATGAATAAAGTGGATACGAAATGCCAAGGAAAGCCCATGAAATAAATAGTAAAATCGTTGATCTTGTTGCTTTGGAAGTGGCAAATAGTATCTTCATGTGCTTGAACATGAGTTGAAAAATACCTTTGAAATTGAAGTTGTTTCTATAATCAGAATTACTCTTGATTTCGCCACATTCTAACAATTGCTCCAAAGTCAATGAACATGGACGGTTGTATTTGGCAGCAATCAGTTGTAAGACCGCAACGGCTTCGGCATCACGATTATTGGCAACAAGAAACTTGGGTGTCTCCTTCAATCTAATAACAGTCACACGCAATATGGCCATTGCCAAAACAATCGACCCATTAGTATACCAGACATACCTCCAACCTCTATTAATATGGCTTGGACAATAATCAGCTGAATCACAAGTGTTGTTGGGCAAAAAGGCATACCCCAAGGCAGTAGCAATGGTTTGACCAATACCCCAAAACAATGCAAAAAATGTCAATAACCATTGATCTTTATGAGGTAAAAATTCAAGAAACACACAAGTATCTAGAACCAAATTTCCACCGGCGGCAAAAGCTGACAACAAGACAAACAAAGCATAACTAGCCATATTACCCATCATACCCGCCATAATGGCAAAGATGGCACTTAACAAAAGGGATAAATTAAAAGCCAATTTTCTTCCAATTAAATCAGCACCAAATCCCCAAACCAAAGCTCCCAAAATCATACCACCAGCATAAGTTTCAGCAGTGACTGGGAACTTGTACCCAAATTGATAATTGATAAACTGACGAACAGTACTTTCCAAGAAATTCAACTGGTTATCAGTCCAATATCCCATACCGTTCAAAAAAAACAACTTCAAGTGGTATGGTGTGAATCCAATCTCATCAATGGCATCGTTAATCAACTTCATTTTGGCGTGCAAAATCTCATCATTGGCTTCTAAATCAACCATATCAAACTCCAGTGAAGTAGAGTCTTCAAAATATTTTTCATCTTCATCTACGGCAACGCGTCCCATCTCCTCATCTTTGGACCGGTTGGGAGATACGGCACCGGCACCAGCAGTAGTCAAGGCCTGCTGTTCTTGAGCTTTAGTTTCTTCTTTATCTAACATGTTTGGGGACACAAAGGAAGATAGAAAAAAAAAATTTTAGTGTGAAAAAAAAAAAAAAAGTTGAAAAAGTTGACTATGTGAAAATGTGGAGTTGTTGGATGAGTGTAATGATTGTATGGTGGTGAGTATGAGTTCGATAGTAGTAGTTGTAGTAGATAATTTCAATCAGGATACATGTAAAAATTTACAAAGTGTATATATTCTCCAGTACAGTGTAATGAGAATGAGATAAATTTAAATTATGGTTTTATGGGAAACTATTTAAAGTAAAAATTGTAGAGAGACAGAGAAAGACACAATAAATTTTTCTTCTTTTTTTTATTTATTTTAAACCAAGCAAATTTGGTAGCGTTTATAGTACCAAAAAGAAAAACAAGCTTCATTTGGTCCTTTGTGTAACTTTCCATATTAGATATACTTTTCTATTAGTCTAAGGAAAAAGACAAGAATGAAGATCCTATAGTGTAACACTGAAAAGAAAACATCAGTTGTTCTTTGTTCCTATTAAATCGAGTGTAGTTCACTTTTCCTTTTTTTTTTTTTCAGTTTTCGTAAATTAAATTTCCGGAGATGCTTTGTGGGAGAGAACAACAAACGTTTGAATGAAAAATAAAGAAGAAAATCGATTTAGCCGAGGAGCGATAGATGGAAAACAATTGGACCTTTGTGCGATGAGATGGGTCCTATTCACTTGCGTAGTAAACACAACTTACCTAGCTTTGAATTGATACTTGGTTATGATAGCCAGATGGGAATGCATAGCGTACAAGCCACTAAGACTGTAAGGTCAGTCGTGGGTTAACCTTTGAGGAGAGATTTGCGAAAGCATGCATGCGCCCCGGGTCGTGCCTTGCAACTTTAGTCCTAAAGTGTTGTTCTTTTCTTGTAAAGTGCTATAACAAACTCTGCTTGTAATGCATGTGTATGTAGTGTGATTATCGAAAGATGTGTACAAAACATGCAGTTGATACCAAAGCTCCTTAGTCTATGCATTTTCATTGAGCCCTTACAACACTTTATTTACGTCATAACCAAAAAATCATTTCAGATGCAATCTTATGCAGTAAAAATCTTTTCCTTAGTCTCTGATTATCCAAACAGGTTTGATTTCAGCTATGTTTAGTATCTACCCCATAGAACACAGCTAAAGCCATTTTTGGCAAAGTAGATGCACTAAAAACTTGTTTTGTGGGGGGACAAATGAATAATCGTAGTACAAAGAGGACTCAACACCAAAAAATTTACATTTTGGAACCATCGTCTAACTTTGCAATTTGTATTACAAACTCTATGACTCTCTACTTTAACCATGTCCTACTTCATCCCATTCATCTTTACATCACCTGCTTCTCGCTTATCAACAACCTGTCTCCCATTGCACCATACACCAACGCAATTACGATCATCACCACTAAAGACCCACTTGCCCAACAAGTCAATCATTTTGTCGTACTTGGCATCAGCGGTATCAATATTACTAGGCACTTGCCATGGAAACACATCAGTTGAAACTACTCTGCTACTAGTCAAATCAATCAATTGACAATCAAACTTCTTACCCTTTTCGAATGATCCAATTTGATCTTGCAAACCAACTGCTTTTGCACCACCCATGGTTGACATATATAACCCTTCAGTCAAGGATAACTTGCAATCAGTGGCTTCGCTTTCCACTCCTGGCTTCATAGATAAGTGATGACTGACTAAAATTGCATGTTTGATAATGTGCAATATACTTGAATCAAACCCTCCACTTACATCAGTGCCCAAAGATACGTTAATATTGTAGTCGTACAAGTACTTGCGCACTGGAGCTTCACCACTGGATATAAACGTATTTGAAGTAGGACAATGTGATACCGAACATTTTTTGTCAGCAATAAGTTGGCACTCTTGTGGTGATAAATGAATACAATGAGCCAAAATAGTTGATTGATTTAACAAGTTGTATTTATTGTACACTTGACTATAGCTCTCGCAATCAGGAAACAATTTCGCTACAAGTTCAATCTCCAGTTTGTTTTCACTAATGTGCGTTTGTATGGGCAACTTCTTCTCCTTGCTTAGATTCCCCAAGTAGGTCAACATTTCCCTAGAACAGACTGGGGCAAATCTGGGGGTTATTATTGGCTTCACTAAGGATTCATGCACAGGATTAACCTCTTCTAAATGGTCAACAATCTTAGTCATTGAATTTACACAGTCGTCCAAACTTTCTTGATACTTTGGATAAGGATCATTACAATCCATGCACACTTTCCCCACAAATCCTCTTTGACCTAACACCAACAACAATTCAGCAAAATAGTTTGTAGTTTCCGGGTCAATCGTGGTGAAATATGATGCACATGTAGTTCCATTCATCAATGTACGTTGAATGACCCTGGTGTACACTTGCTTGGCAAATTCCAACTTCTTCAGGGCGTCATTGCCACCATTATCAGCAGTATCGTTGCAAAATCGATTTTCGAGGGGGAATGTATACTTGTTTAACCAATCTAGCAAAGGTGTATCCAACCCAATGCCAATATTGGGAAATTGCGATGCATGAATGTGAGTATCTATGAAACCAGGAAAGAAAAACTTTGTATAATCTTGAGATAAATCGATAAACTTGATCTCTTTGGAACTTGATGATGAACGCAACTGGAAAAACTCAATAGGTGACTCTCCCTCATGATCCAGTGGGTTATACTCTTTATATATGTAATCAATGACACCATCCGAACTGACCCCCACAAGAGTGTTAAAACTGATGTCCAAGTTATTTAAAGTTGGTGTATGAATAAATGTTCCATAGTATAAGGTATACGGTATTGGTGCAACAGCTTTAATAGAAAAGTCTTTGGTGATTGAGGGCATGGTCTGTGTCATTGATGCAGAGTCGGTGAAGTAGGAGGAATTGTTGCCGCAATTGTTGTGATTTATATAAGTTGGGGCAATCTTATCGTAGTCATTGTTTGTTCTTTTTTTTTTTTTATCGTGTGAAGATGTTTACGCTTCCATCGGAGGTTCCGAAACACAAACACATACACACATTGTGGAACCGAACGCTACTCAATGCCGTACGAGTCTATCGTGAGTGATTAATGCAGCGGGTGATGAGCCTAAACTGTCGGTGTGGCTGTGATGTGTTGGGTCTGTTTGAAGAAACGCTTAATGTTAGAATTGTCAAGATAATACTACTTCGGCCATTCATGATGAAAGGAACAAATGTCGAGTTGAGCTGTATTCCAAATGCCTAATTTAATATGTTAACTTGGTTGTTTCTTGAGGTTTGGGTGATGATCACATTTAAAGGTGAATCTCATTTCTTTGGTGTGAACATTACACTCAACATATTTTTTTTCTCAATGGATCACAATGTACTTGTCAAAGTTAGTCAAGACCGACTCCAATAGAGTGCCCTTCTTTGCAATTTTCTCTCTTTTGTGTACTACGCAATTGAAAATACTGCTGCAATAAGTAGTAAGCATATCACACACCTCACTTCAATGTATCATTGTTCGACATTTATTTCATTGCATGACTGCATTATTCATGCTCACACTACTCTGCCTCGTACAGTTGCGTTTGTATGATCGTCATTATTGACTAGAGCTTGGCAAAAAGCGCAAAAATGTTTTGCGTTTGTTTAGTTACCGGGCACTCCATACATTGACGATACAACTTTACTTGATCTTTGAATATAGAACACAATTGATCATGTTACTCATCGGAACTTTCTGTGTGGGATGTTAGTTAGCTACATATTATAATCTTACTAATCATTACTAAGTGAATAGGTCATGTGGTAGCTCTATCCATGAAATGAAGTGTGGAGATATGTAGGGAAGAATATTTATCCAATAGGGGGCAAGCCACACAAGTCTACATATGAAGCCCGCGCCACACCTTATTGAGGAATGATGTTCCTAATAATACAGAAGTATAAATAGATCCCCTAACTCCCATCAACTTCCATCATTAAAGTCACACAATCTACTTACTTCGATTAATCTTCATTACACAAATAACCCTTATTAATATACATAATGTCTAAAGTCTCAATAGCTATCATTGGTCTCAACGGATTCATTGGAAAGCATGTTCTCAACGCTATCAACTCTGGTGTGTTTGACTCCAAGATCCAATTCCCCGTCAAAGCAATCACAAGAAAGGAAGGATCTCAATCAACAGACAAGATCAAATACATCGTATCTCCAGAGACTTCACCCGATGATGCTAATTTGATTGATTCACTTAAAGGGGTTGATGCAATTGTCGAATTGACGGGTCCTAATCCAGAATTATTTTCCAAGATTGAAAAGATTGTTGAAAAAGTGAAACCCAAATTGTTCATTCCATCACAATTTGGTGTCGACATAGCTCAGGTCAACTCCTATGCACCTGGATTTTTAGCTTTGAAAACTCAACACTCTCAAGCTGTTCGTAAATTGGGAATCAAGGTTGTTGATATAATAACCGCCTTTTTTGCCGTTCCTGGATCATTTCTTTACGAACAAGCAGGTGGAGTTGGTATTACAGAAAAAGGGGTAAACTTGATTGGTGACATTGATCAGAAATTCCATGTTTCCAAATTAGAAGATGTAGGTAACGTGGTTTTAGCAGTCGCTACTCATCAACCATACTCAGACTTGCCTGATACTATCCATGTTGCTAGTGAAGTGATCACCGTCAAGGATGTTATTGACAGGTATGAAAAATCCAAAGGTATCAAGTTGGATATTATTTCCAAGAAGTCTGCTGAAGAGGGTAAGAAAGAATTTGTTGATAAATTAAACGCTGGATTCAATCCTAACGACTTTGTGTTCTACTTGCAGGTGATTGTTGCCCAAGGATTAGATAAAGGATTGTATTTCAGCAAATTGGATAACGAATTGTTCAACCCAAATGAATCATTGTGGAAATGGGGTAAGTTTTAGGCGTCAGAATTGTACAGCCAAACTCTATGTAAGTACATCAATTGATTTCGAAACGTCTGTAGATTTTGATCAGGGAATCCACATATCTTTTGTTTTGCTTGCTAAAAATACTTCGCAAATTTGTAGAGTAGATTTTGCATTATTGAGCTGCATCTAAGATTTGATGCAGCCACGCAACGCCAATGTCTCAGCCTGCAGTCCACAACTACATCACAGCTCGAACCTTCCGTTCTTTCGAAGATCAGTTTTATGATCTCACAATGAACAACTTTAGTAATACGACAAATTTGAATTTGTCATATTACCAAGAATAAGCTCTTTGTAACGAACTTCGGTTTTCGGCATTTATTCAAGCTCCGACTTTTTCTTGTTAACAATGTCTACACAACAATGAAATTTTACACACAAACCATATTCAGAGTTTACAAAGGGTGAGAAACACGAGTTTGTCACAAGGGCAGGTAAAAGGAGTATAAAATACAATAAGCTTTCCCATATCACATCGAAATGCTTCCCTCCTTAGATTCAGTATTCAAGACAAAGCTCTCCTAACACGTTTACAACGCAATCAAAAACAATGTCGAAAGCTTCAATAGCTATCATTGGTCTCAACGGATTCATTGGAAAACACGTCATCAATGCCATCAACTCGGGTATATTTGACTCCAAGATCCAATTCCCCGTCAAAGCAATCACAAGAAAGGAAGGATTTCAATCAACAGACAAGATCAAATACATCGTATCTCCAGAGACTTCACCCGATGATGCTAATTTGATTGATTCACTTAAAGGGGTTGATGCAATTATTGACTTGACAGGAGCATCACCTGAGGCAGCTACCAAAGTACAAAATTTAGTGGCTAAAATCAAACCCCAGTTGTTCATCCCATCTCAATTTGGAACTGATATTAATAAAGTTGACACTTATGCTCCTGGATTTTTGGATTTCAAAATTCAACAATCTGAAGCAGTTCGCAACATGGGAGTTAAGGTGGTGGACATCTACACGTCAATATTTGCTATTCCTGGTTTGTTTCTATACGAAATGGTTTCTCCAGTTGGTATCTACGAAGATGGAGTTCATTTAATCGGCGACATCAATCAAAAATTCAATGTGTCAAAATTAGAGGATGTTGGAAGAGTTGTCTTGTCAATTGCTACTCATCAACCATATAACGACTTACCCGATACTATTCATGTCGCCAGTGACACAATCACCGTGCAAGATGTGATTGACAAATATGAGAGCTCTAAGGGTGTTAAGCTTAATATAGTTTCAGAAAGTACTGCTGAGCAAGGTAAACAGCAATTTCTTGAAAAGTTGAAAGGTGGTTTCAATATGAATGATTTTGTATTCTATTTGCAAGTCATAATTGCCCAAGGGTTGGATAAGGGATTGTATTTTAGTCAATTGGATAATGAGTTGGCTAATCCGAATGAAGCATTGTGGAAATGGGAAAAGTATTAGAAAATATGTCAAATTAGGGATGCATTCAGATAGATTGGAGTAAACTAGAAAGTACTTTAATTTAATCTTCATGCACGACTCGTGCTTTCATAACTGTCAATTTTACATGCGTAATTGTATTACCTCTTTATTTGCTCATGAGATAAGAGATTGGGCTTCTTAGCAAGTCCTCTTCACGCCTTGCAAGTAGCGTCTGTTGATGATGTATTCCCGTAGGTATTTATTAGCACTTTCATACCATTGGGGTTAGTTGTTGGTACCAAAAGTCGGTATTTTTTTCAAAAATACGAAGATCAAGGAATGATAGCACATTGATGAGACTAAAGACTAATCATCATGACCCTTATGAGTAGGGCTATGAAATCGAGTCTTCCAAAATTAACTCTTCTAGTTTCCAACCAATTCATATGCAAAATTTTCGCTAAAATGGTCTAACGCTCCTGTTAATTTGTTATTTTGCGCACTTAGAAACCATAAATCAAGAGACAATGGATTGTCGAAGCAATAGCTTAGTAAGCATTACTAAGTGGTAAAGTACCAGGTAGTTTTGCTGATAAATCCGTAGTTATGACACAAAAGCAATATCTGTTTCTTGTGAGAAAGTGTGGAGGGAGAAAAAGGGGGAAAGCACATCAATACTTATGAAGCCACATAACCATACATTCATAATGAGCCACAGCTGTCTATTCCACGAAGCGGCCCTGTGAACAGAAACGTTGTCTATAAATATACCCATGAATTTCCACCACTTTTCACTCTTCAATATATCACCTCTGAGATATATACAAATTTAATCCACAACTAGAATGTCAAAAGTCACGATTGCAATCATTGGTCTCAATGGTTATCTCGGAAAGCATGTTCTCAACGCTATCAACTCTGGTGTGTTTGACTCCAAGATCCAATTCCCCGTCAAAGCAATCACAAGAAAGGAAGGATCTCAATCAACAGACAAGATCAAATACATCGTATCTCCAGAGACTTCACCCGATGATGCTAATTTGATTGATTCACTTAAAGGGGTTGATGCAATTGTCGAATTGACGGGTCCTAATCCAGAATTATTTTCCAAGATTGAAAAGATTGTTGAAAAAGTGAAACCCAAATTGTTCATTCCATCACAATTTGGTGTCGACATAGCTCAGGTCAACTCCTATGCACCTGGATTTTTAGCTTTGAAAACTCAACACTCTCAAGCTGTTCGTAAATTGGGAATCAAGGTTGTTGATATAATAACCGCCTTTTTTGCCGTTCCTGGATCATTTCTTTACGAACAAGCAGGTGGAGTTGGTATTACAGAAAAAGGGGTAAACTTGATTGGTGACATTGATCAGAAATTCCATGTTTCCAAATTAGAAGATGTAGGTAACGTGGTTTTAGCAGTCGCTACTCATCAACCATACTCAGACTTGCCTGATACTATCCATGTTGCTAGTGAAGTGATCACCGTCAAGGATGTTATTGACAGGTATGAAAAATCCAAAGGTATCAAGTTGGATATTATTTCCAAGAAGTCTGCTGAAGAGGGTAAGAAAGAATTTGTTGATAAATTAAACGCTGGATTCAATCCAAAAGATTTCTTGTTCTACTTGCAGGTGATTGTTGCCCAAGGATTAGATAAGGGGACGTATTTCAGCAAATTGGATAATGAGTTGGTTAACCCAAACGAGTCATTATGGAATTGGGGTAAGTTTTAGAGACTGAGTTTGTGTAGAACTTCTTCTTTAGTGCGTCAATTATTACACTTCAAACAGTACATCTATTACTTTCCACGTCATGCAGGACCACATCGATCTTTGCCGTTTTCAGGTTCCTAAAGCAGCAGGTTTTGTGAAGCGCGCAATAGTTCTAACAACCGTCTTTGAATACAATGCCTACTAGTTCCAAGTACCAATTAAGTAACAGTTAAGCAATACTCTTATTTTGATTCGGGCAATCTCACACTGGTTGTCAACCCCTTTTAAGCATTATCAAGCAAACTCACACTTTTGGTAATACTACAAAAAGCAATCACAACCACATTTGTTTTGCTGTTTCTGTAGTTAATTAAAGTTTTATTGCAATAATTGAAGCCGATTAATCCTACATTAAAGTTTGTAAACTCTAACCTACACCATATAATCAGAAAGTCTTACTAAGAACCCTCCTTCAAATATTTGTCAGCTAAACACAATGACATATTGCGTTCAACAAACCTGTCAATAAGGGGATTTCTCAAAGTAATTACAAATATAGTCTTAGTAAGCATTAGTAAAAGTAGTAAGCAAGTTGGTAGCTCTGCTGATAAATCCGTATTTGTCACACAAAAGTGACAGCAGTTGCTCACAGAAGACAATAGAACAAATTAATGGTTTGTGGCACATGACCTTGGGCTGAGTTACTTTTTGTTTGATTACACACCATGTAGGATTCATAAATCCCAACTCTCAGGCTCATAACCATCACTAGCCAAAATCATATAAATATCACAACCAATACCTTCTTTTAGTTGCTACAACTCAAGCTTTAGAAATAACTTTTACACCCACTATACCACTCAGCACAATGTCCACATCTAAAGCATCAATTGCAATCCTTGGTCTCAATGGTAAACTAGGAAAACACGTCATCAATGCCATCAACTCGGGTATATTTGACTCCAAAATTCAATTCCCTGTCAAAGCAATCACTAGAAAAGAGGGCCACACCTCCACCGACAAGATTGAATACATTGTATCACCAGAAACATCAGTCGAAGACACCCATTTAATTGATTCACTCAAGGGTATTGATGTCTTTATTGATTTAACTGGTGCATCACCTGAAGCTTCAGAAAAAGTCAAGCAAATCGTCACCAAGATCAAACCTCAATTGTTTATCCCATCTCAATTTGGATCAGATGTTGAACAAGTTCAGAAATATGCACCCGGATTCTTGGCCAAAAAGACCCAATTATCGCAATCAATTCGTCAATTGGGAATTAAAGTGGTTGATATTTACACCTCATTTTTTGCAATCCCTGGATCTGTGCTTTATGATATGGTTACTCCAGTGGGGATTTTTGAAGATGGAATTCATTTGATTGGTGATATTGATCAAAAATTCAGTATATCGAAATTAGAAGATATTGGCAGAGTAGTCTTGTCAGTTGCCACTCATAAACCATACAAGGATTTACCTGATACCATTCATGTTGCTAGCGATACCGTTACCGTTAAGGATGTGATTGACCAGTACGAAAAATCAAAGGGAACCAAGTTGAATATTGTGTCCAAGAAGTCTGCTGAAGAAGGTAAAAAAGAATTTCTAGACAAATACAATGCTGGTTTTGATTTCAATGATTTTGTATTTTATTTACAAACAATCATTGCTCAAGGTGTGGATAAAGGTGTATACTTCGGCAAACTCGACAATGAATTGGTAAATCCAAATGAATCATTGTGGAAATGGAGCAAGTATCCATAGGACACTTAGTTGTATAGAGAATTCTGTAGGAGACCCTTTTTGAGAATCAATAACATATTACTTTGTCCTTTATCTGTATAATAAATTTGTATATACCTTTATATAATCTGTCCTTCGAATTCATAATGAAAACTCTAAAAAATGTTTTGTAATTAAACTCAGTCACCACCTTCTTCAATGGTTTATAGAATCAACTAAACTCTTTAACACCAATTTTTCATCCGATGATTGTTGCATCATCGATACATCGTCGTCTGCACCATCTTCACCATTAGCACCTTGGTTCCGCCTTTTGAACTGATCTTGCACTTGCTTTTGAGCTTCTTGCTGAACTTGGAGAATGTGTTGTTGCTGAGTAGTCAATAGCTGACCTAGCGTATGTGGCTGCTGCTGTTGTTGTTGTGGCGGTGGTGGAAAAGGTTGCTGAAGTGACCAATGCTGCTGCTGCTGCTGTTGCTGCTGTTGCTGTTGCTGTTGCTGTCCCAGTTGTGGGTACTGTTGCTGTGACCAACGCTGATTGTACATCTGTTGCAGTTGTTCAGAATCAGATATTTGACGAGGTATTGCTTCAAATTGGTAGTCATTGTATCCCATTTGTGGTTGATGCAGTGCTCTGCGTTGAAGTTGTGCTGATGAAACCCAAGGTTGGTTACTATTGTACTGCGTCCGACCCTGCATCTGAGGAGCTCGATTTTGGAAAGTGCTACCCTGTTGAAAACTTTGTCTTCTTCCGAGTCCTTGTTGTTGTTGCTGCTGCTTCTGCTGCTGCTGTAACGTGACTGATGATGCTGTTGGTATAATCGGTTGCGACATAATTTGCTGTTCAGCCATTTGCGGACGTTGCAGAAACTGCAATGGATGCTGAGCTTGTTGCAACGGCTTCAGGCTCGGTGAAGTTTGACCCAACCCAACATTGTTATTGGTGGAACTTCCTCCTCCAGGCAATGTTGCTCCAATTCCAGTACTCAATGGACTCAAGCTTGTTCTTGAAGCTTTAAAAGGCACACCGGTCACAGCACACATCCAAATTCTTGTCTTGTAAATTCGGAACAATTCACGCACCAAGTCTCTGAAATCAATCCTCTTTGATGTCGAATAGTAGAAAATCAATTTTTTTCGATCAAATTGATACTCTGCATCAATCAACTTCATTTGCAACAAATCTTGAGTTGTTGGCGATATGGGCGCACCACTCAATAAACAGCCGCTAGTAGCACTTGAAATCTTTGCAAGACATAATCGACATGCTTTCTCTTCATCTTGCTTCTTGTTCAAAATTTGAAAAACTTCGTTTGGTTGAGCTAGTGCCAATATTGATTTAGGAAATTGTAAAGTTGGTGGTGCAACTGAACTTGACAGGCTATGATGATGTTGTTGCTGCGATGCTAGGAAATGTGACCCAGGAGAATGTTGCGAATTAGTTAAGCTCCTCACTGATACATCATCCAACAAATTGTTCTCGACGTGTTCATTCAACGCTGCTTGCTGTTCTTGGAACTGCAACAACTTCAACAATCGAGCCTCATCAATCGACACATTCAACTTGAAAACCTTGCCCAAATCACGTCCACGATCAGCTTCAACAATAACTAAATCCCCAACTTTTATTTCAAATGAATTCTGACCCAAAGAAGCAGTTGCAGATGTAGGTGTCGTAGTTGTAGCTCCAGCTGTCATTGTAGGACTCGATATTGTAGTTGAACAAACCCCATTCGAAGAAGGGAGATAAAACACATCAATTCTCCCCGCCTTGAAACCAACCAAAACCAATTGGTAATTGCGCAATGATGACTCAATAGGAAACTTGGGCAACTGATATGCATCATTCAAAAACTTTTCTTCGTCAAAAAACCGATCATTCAACAACTTCATTGTCACTTTCACACGTTCATGGGGATCGGATTCAAAATAGTCATCAACCAATTGCATTGTAGCTGCATCATTTTTGGATGGTTGTTGTTGTTGTTGTCGTTTGGTCAATGTTGGTGAAACAACTTCATTATCTAATGTACGACCAAGAAGCCCTTCTGTATATGAATGACGTCTTATGGACTCAAAGCTCATTGGCGGTGATGAATTTGTTGCATCATCACCCATAAATGTCGTACCGGCTGCAGCAACTTCTTCGAGTGATGTAGGAGCAAATCCACTGATTGATGAAGACCTATTCTCAGCGGTTACAGCCGCGGCCGTATAATTCTCCGCATTTGAAGTACTCAATGGTGTGCTACGCATTGACATAGGAGGCTGTTTATGTGAAAAATATTGCGTAGTGAAGTTCAGTTGTTGTTGTGGTGGTGGTGCTTGCTGCTGTTGATCATGTCCATTCAACCTTGTTGGTGACCATATACTGCTAGACGACACGGGCGTTGGTCCGCTCGATGCTGATGGATTCGGCAGTGTCCAGATACTGGAATCAATAGATAACCCCCGATATTGTGGATGCAAAGGTACAACGTCTCCTCCTGCAGCACCTGTGCTTGTTGTTCCCTTTGAATCAGATATGCCCGACATCGGTGTGTTCCAAAAAGTATTTGCCCCATTTGATGCAAATCGATTAACTGAAGATCCTGAGTGGGGTGGTATTGATGACAATGCATTGTTCAATGGTTGAAATGAAGGTGATGACAATTGGTCTATATTGGGTATATTAAATTGGGAATCTAAACTAGGCATTTGATGGAATAATCGCTGTGAATCCTCAGTCTTTGCATGACTAGATTCAGTATTCAAATTCTGATCCAGTCTTTGATGATGAAGGTGATGGTGTTGTGGTTGGTATTTATAGTCATTTGATTGTTTGCTATTTTCCTGAGTCGGCCGTAATGTCGCCGCTACTCCATAATTATGCGCCATCGTAAATTGTTTCTGTAGGGGGGAAAAAATAAATCTCTAGACAATGAAACGTCCTTGTAAATATCAAAAAAAGAAAACGGAAAATGAGGGGGGTAGTTAAAAAGGAAAGCAAGTAAAATAGGTCTCCTCAGCTCTTGAGTAGCTAGTAAATGTGATCTCAGTATGAAAGTTTGTTTCTTTTTATGTAATCACTCGATATCAAAAAAAAAAGCACAACTGGTTTTGTAAGGATATCTCAAACAAAAACTAACAAAACTTTGATTCAAAAATTAATGGGGAAACTCCACACAAACAAAGTACTTTGTTTCCTTTTCTCACTCCTTTTGGTTCCTTAAATCTAAATCTGTTTGATACTGTATATATGTCCTTTCCCTCCTTTTGTGTGTAGAACCCCGGGTTTTGGCTTGTATTGACGAATGATCTCGGAGTATAATACAACGTAAACGTTTGAGTTCTGCTTTTGTTTCTCTCCTCTGAAACAATAGGAGTAGTCTCTTTAAGTGAAAAAAAGGATCTGGTGATTGATTTTGTGTTGAATGCGTCTCGGCTTAAATCACTAACTTTCAGAAATAAAATGGAATGATCCTAAAATGCGACCAATTAAAAGCACCTAGTTGTAGAACTCAATGTAGTCTATGAATGCGTTGATGAAATGTAGAAGTTGTAGCTCTCTATTTGCGACTTCTTTTCTCAAATTGAAGGGAAGATGCTTGGTTGATATCAAAGCAAATGCGTTTTTTTTTTTTTGTGAATACGGCACCGTTTGTCGTCAGTTAGAGTCACTCTCGTTGATGAATTTCGTCTTACCTCTGAAAGGGGAGTGTGAAGTAGAAATAATGACACGTCTATGAATAAATATGAATCAGAAAATGAGACCAGAATCACTGATGATCAAATGAGTGAAAAAACTTGAAGCCAAAAGGATATATGTAAAGGCGGTCTCGATGAATATTTTAAGCTCTCGGTGTTGTTTAAATTTGACTCTATCCTCTATACCACTCTTCAAATTCAATCTCTGTGATGGGGTAGACCCTCTAAAGAATAAATTGTCAATGGATTATAACAGTGAAGGTTTTTATACCTCTTTATCCTTGTATTGAACTTGGTTTTTCTTTGACCTAGCAGTGACCTTTGATTTTAAGGTTTTTTCTAAACTTGAAGTTTCTTCTTGAGAAGTAGTCAAATTAAATCTCTCTAATGATAATAATAATTGTAATAATAATTGTTATTAAAGTAGTATACTTGATATGCCTCTTGAGTGAAACCGCGTGTAAAAATCAGATCACAAGAAAAAAATAAAAACCTCACGCAATAATTTTATATCCAAAAACAAACTTATTATTTTGTCTGATTTTAGTCTAGTGGTCTCTTCCTTTTAGTGTGGTTTTACAGTTTCCGATACTCGTATGAGATGTATCACCTGTATGTATATATGTAAGCTGCACTCTGAAGGAAAGACCAAAAGCCACACCTCTGGATGTTAAAAATCTTGGTAAAGCTTTTTATTATGCACAGTTCTTAGCCGAAAAAAAAAAAATAATATGACTTGTCCTTAAGCCGGTTTTATCCAATAATGTACAGTTTCAGACTTAAAAGGGTGCTTCACTCTTTTCTTCTATGATTTTTCAAAGTGTAAGACGGTTTATAGATTGTGTTGGTTGAAGAAACAAGTTTGAATTGTAGTTGTAGTTGTGTATGCAATAATGACCTGATAACTAATTTGAAAAACCACTAAAGATTGAACTTATAACACTGTACTAAATCGCATCCAGAGAAACTCTGGACCCGTATATATATATATATATATATATATATACAAAGTTATCTTTCGAAAGGGATATAGCAAATTAAGCACACCCCTTCTGAATAGGGTGACGGATACAGCATTGATATGTGTTTTTATGTGTGGGCAATTTTCCACAAGAGTTGCATATCTTTACAGGGAAAAGGAGTAAAAGATTAGACATGAATAGTACCTTTTCAGCAGAAGGAAAATATAACAACGGCGTTTTTTTTGTCACAGAGAGGGGTATGTAGTCTAAACTCTGTTCATGGTATCAATAGTGCAATCTCCCAATCATTAGACGTAGCGCAACACATAAAAACCGATAAAGTGAGTTATATTACACCATGAGGAATAATGATTTCGAGCTCAAGGTCCATGTGCTCACTATAAAAATAAAATCTATCAAAAGGAAAACATTGTTTCTTGATAATAATACATCAAAGATGGAAAAGAAACTGTACAGTATAGCTTCAAATGCCCGCATTTCTTTCTCTAGCTTCAAAGCCAAGCTATGCATCCATCTTCAAAAGGGGGTTGTCGAGACAAAGCAATAAAAGCAAACCAAAAGCAACCGAAAGCAAGTCCAAGCTTGGTCAATGTAGAAGAAATGAGTTTCCTTCCTTTACTTTGCTTCTGCACTCTGAAGTGAGAAGTTACAAATGACTAGTCACTGTATGTGAATGCCTCTCTCTTCTTGAGTTGCTTTTTTTTACGCTTTTCTAACTTGCTGCCATTGCCATCCCCTCTGTTGTAAACCAAACTCCGCCACAATAGAGTGACTTTTCAACTCATCAGATGAAATGTACAGTGATTTTATACGCTATTTTAATAGTCACGTGTATTACTACTTTTTTTCTCTTCTTTGTTCGCACCAAATGTTCATTTCGAGTAATTGCAACTACTTGATTAGGAATTGGCCTGAGCCACTCAACCAACCCGATCTAGAAATGAGGTGAAAAGAGTTCACAAAAATTGGGTGAAGGCTCAGTTTGTTGGTTTGTCTCAATTGGGTAACTTGGGTGCAAAAAAAAAAAAAAGAAAAGTAAAAGAGCACAGAGTAGCAGCAACCACTAAGTGTAAGGAAGGCCATTACAAAAAGATTGGGGAGAAAAGGTATTCAAAACATGTTGTGTTGAGGACTTATGTCAATCACAATCACTTCATTTTCTTTTTTTGAAAAAGTTCATTTATATTAGTTTGAAGCAAAAGACTATACAACTTAAAAGGCTTATAACGTAAACAAAGGTGCAAGTAGGAAGAGAGTCTTGGAATTGAAAATATTCAAAGCAACAACAGTTGGATTCAATTGAAGTCAAGTGTGGAAGTGTTTCACTATAACACTGAAAAACGTCTCTTTTCCTTCCTATTGATATTGTTGTTGATTAGGTATGTTACTATTCTGCATGTTTGAAAAATATGCATAGTCTCCATACGGTAAGTTGCCAGGTTGACCTCCTCCAGGTTGACCGGGTTGGCCTTGAGGTCCAGGTCCAGCACCACCAACACTACCAGGATTGCCTCCATACTGAGGAATACCATGAGGACCACCAGGTCCAGCAGCACCACCGGGTATTGGTTGTTGATGATGATGTGGTTGCTGCTGGTGGTGGTGATGTTGAGCAGCTGCTGCGGCAGCTGCTGCATGTTGTTGTTGCAATTGTGCATGTTGCTGTTGAGCTTGTTGAGCTTGTTGAGCTTGGTGCAGTTGTTGTTGGGAAACGGGAGCTGGAGCAGCAGCGGATGGAGCTGATGCAACAGGAGGAGCGGGACTTTGGTCAGGAGATTCACCTTGTTCACCATCACTCTGATCTTGATCACCACCAAGCCCTTCTTCTGGTGCATTCAAGCACGCTTGAATCAAATTCTTACCTTCTGGTTTTGTCACCAATGGTTGTAACTTTGGTGTGGTGAACGTATACACTAATCCAGTTTCAGAAACAACCAATAAAAGAACTTGGGTCCCAGTCAATACACTCAATTCATACGCCTTTTTCATAATCCCAGCTTTTCTTTTACTAAAAGTGATGTGACGTCTGCTCTTGTCCTGAATGAACTTGATTTCAATCTTTCTTCTCTCCTTCTGGGTCTTACCTGATGAAGGAACATCATCATCGTCGTCGTCATCGGGTGGGTTGGCTTGAGTAGTGTTGTGGATTGGATTTCCGTTGGCGCCGGTTTCGTACTCGGCATTTTCTTCAATCTTGGTAGACATCTAGACAGTTGGTTAGAATTTAGTTCTCTCACTCACTTGGTAAAAAGTAATAAACCATAGAAGACAGTTTTTTGCATAGCATTTCCTAATTGGTACACAATGAATCAAAAAGGAAAAAAAAAAAGGAACCCAAAACAAGACAGAGCCCAATAACAAATAGAATGTTTAATCTGGGCTTGCGTGGGCTCAACTGAATTCCCCATGTATCACAATACATTCATTCTGCAAAGTGGGAATATACATACGGCCACAGTTTATATATATATATGTGTGTATGGGGTGTTTGGACAAATGTTTATACCTCAATCTTGTGTATATTTTTGATGGTTTCCTAGTTAGTCAAAAAAAAATTCTTTTCTGTCTCTCCCTTTTTTTGTTGATCTTTGTTTACTCGATCGGGTCTTGTTTTTACCGCTATTTTGTATGTGTGTATGGATGTTTTTATCTATTTCACCCACAAAATTAGAGGTCGTGCATAGAGCTACAAATTTATATACAAACCTTATATATCATAACCTGTAGGTTGATGCTATAACAAAAAGAGAAAGAATTACTCTATTACTTTGCTTTTTCACCTTGCTGTGTAGGACCTGCATGTATGCCTAATTACCATTGATTTGAACTTCATGTTTCAAAGGTGAGTCAACTGAGTTGACAGCCTCGGATTCCTGCTTTACCACAATCTCTTCCTTCCTCACAGGCTCTGTCACTTCGGGAGTAGATTGTGCTGTACTAGCAGGTGTAGACTGGGCAGTACTGTTTTCACTCTTCACTACAAGTTCATCCTCAGTATTCTCTCTAACTTCAATCCCCAATCTTTTCAATATTTTTGCCGTTTTGTCTTTGAATTCGTGTTGAGCTTGGTCAGAACTGTGCTTTCTTTGGTCCAAGATTAGTGCTCTTAATAGCTGGCTTTTGGTTATTGAAGATCTGGGTAATTTCGAAATCAATGCCAGAAATTGGGTCAATAAATGGCAAAGTTCATCAGTATTGGGAGTGGCTGATAGTAACTGTTCAATCACTTGTTCTTCAATCTTTTTGAATTTTTCAATTGATTTTTCATAAAGTTCTGAAAACTGGCTTATATCAGGGATATTGTCAAATACAGCTTTTTGTTCTGCTAGACTGTCGAAAATGTAATTCCCTTCTTTGATACTATACTTGTTAATATCTTGTAACCCCCAATCAGAATCGTACTGGGCCAATAGTTCCCTTTCTGCTTCCCTTTTTGCCTCTGCAATTGATCTCTTACTGCTTGTCAGTTTTGAGGTAGTTGATACTTTTTGCTTTTTGCGAGCCGGTGTCTTGACCACAACAGTCTCCTCTTCATCATTTTCATCATTGTCATCATCCTCATCCATTTCTATGACATCTGGCGCACCTTTCGACCCATACTTGATAAACACCTCCATGTCCAATGGATCACTGGCAAGTCTAAATGCCTGATCCAACACGGTGTCTTTTCTCCTCTTTTGTGAACTTTGAACAAAATGAGCAGCAATATCATCTTTACTCAATGGTTTGATATCATTAGATTTGATCCATATATATGTATCATCACTGAAGAACTTGATTGGTAATACATTTGGTGTTGGCTCTTGTTGTTTATTCTTGGGTCGTTTGTTGAGTATATGTGATGGCAAGAGGTCTGGGTCTAATACCATAGCTGGCCATGCTGGATACCCTTTAACTTTAGCTATAACAATGCTTTTTGGTGGATACTCTTCTAACATGAGTGTATATATGGTGCTAAGCTGGAAATTAATCTAGACGTGTGTCGGACAAATTTTTCCGATGTTTTTCATTTTTTTTGGTTCATATTCAATGTCGTGTTTATTTATGCGATACGACACACCAACTGGCGACAGGTTTAATACACAATCACATGTTAGAAACATACACCTTGTTTTGGATCGTAATTGCAAAGTTGCAATAATGTAGTAATGGACTTGCCAAAGAAGAAGGTGGTCACTTCTATAAGGTTATATCATGTGTGATCCGCACCTAGTTGAAGCTGTATCGTACCCCATTGGTTATTGAATAGAAATAAATTGCACAAAAAACAGTCTTTTGTAATTTGTTTCCGAACCCTCCCCACGTTCTCCGATGTACACAAAGCAACTATTCTTTCTGTTGGGTACACAAATATATTTGTATACTTCTTTCCCATATATGTGCCAAAGAGATGCTTTTTCTTTTAAGTACGAAGAAAACAGTTTGGTATGTGGGACGATTGGGAGCCTTTAGAGCAGTGTGTGTTCTGTCAAAGTTGAAGAGTTGTACGTTTGAAAGATGCTCGAATCTTGCTCTGTCTTTTTTATTTTTCCAATAATCGAACGATTATCTCGGATAGACTTTAATGACACAATTCAGTCAAAGATGAAGGTTGAACTGAAGTGATTTCCAGTTAAAATAACACTGTAGTGCGTGAGAATCCGTAAAGCAACTTACTTCCTCTGTCCCCGTAAGACAATGGTCCGATAAGTTAATACCGTGAATAAATTCAATTTAGGCAGTTGATATATCTTTAACTCCGAAATTAAAACTTCACCCTTTTCTTCCTTTTGTTTTTTTTTTTTTCTCTTTTGATTGAGCAATGTTTCTCTCTCTCTCTCTCTTGTTCACTTTTATTGTTCACACAAAACCTTCCCTTCCTCCCCCCCAAAAAAAAACTAGAACGAAAATCATACGTCCGGTCGACAGACGAAAAATCTCTTTCCCTCTCACCCTCTCAGCCCCCCTTTCTTTATAAATATTTCATCAATTGACCATCCCTTGTTTATCTATTCTGCATTAACTCAATTGGTATCACCTTTGTTTTCTTCCCTTTGCTATTGCTTATTACCATCATGTCTCAGGATTATCTTACTCCGTCAACTTTACCACATCCTCCCTTGAAGAGAACCAACACTGGGTTCACACCCAACCAGATTATTGCCTTGGATGCCGAAATTCCTGCTTCGGCAAAGGAAACTTGGTTCAAGTACTCCCAATTGGATATCTTGGATTCAAATTATAGAGGACCACGTCACAAGAGCGATAGTGTGCACACAATTGTTGACGATGCAGATAAGTTTGAAAAGGAATTTGTTAACCATGTTGAAACTTCATTGGGAAGATCCATGTACAATTGTGACGACTTGGCTGCTTATCAAGCTGCTGCAAATACTGTTAGAGATGCATTGGTTATTGATTGGTCCAACACTCAACAAAGGCAAACTATTCAAGATGGGAAAAGAGTATATTACTTGTCATTGGAGTTTTTGATGGGAAGGGCTATGGACAATGCATTGATCAACTTGAAGTGTGAGAAAAATACTCGGAGCTCATTGAATGAATTGGGATTCAGCTTGGAAGACGTTTTGGAACAGGAGCCAGATGCCGGTTTAGGTAATGGTGGTTTAGGTAGATTGGCTGCTTGCTTTGTCGATTCATTGTCTTCGAAAAACTATTCAGGTTGGGGTTATGGTCTCAACTACCAATATGGTATTTTCAAACAAAAGATTATCGATAGTTATCAAGTTGAAACTCCTGATTATTGGTTGAGATACACTAATCCATGGGTTTTGGACAGACATGAAATTCGTATTCCTGTTGACTTTTATGGCTATGTTTATCAAGAACAAGACCCCAATACTGGTAAAGTGAAAAAAAGTTGGAGTGGTGGTGAAAGAATTTTGGCAGTTGCTGCTGATTTCCCCATCCCTGGTTACAATACTGATAATACCAACAACTTGAGATTGTGGAATGCCAAACCAACTCACGAATTCGACTTCACTAAGTTCAATGCTGGTGACTATCAACAATCTGTAGCAGCTCAACAAAGAGCAGAGGCAATCACTGCCGTTCTTTATCCTAACGATAACTTCGAACAAGGTAAAGAGTTGAGGTTGAAACAACAATACTTTTGGGTTGCAGCTTCATTACATGATATTGTTCGGAGATTTAAAAAGAACCACAAGACCAACTGGAAAAAGTTTCCTGATCAAGTTGCTATTCAATTGAATGATACCCACCCAACATTGGCAATTGTTGAATTGCAAAGAATCTTGGTTGATTTGGAAGGCTTGGAATGGGACTATGCATGGTCGATTGTCACTCAAGTGTTTGCCTACACCAACCACACGGTGTTGGCTGAAGCTTTAGAGAAATGGCCAGTTGATGTAATTGGTCATTTACTTCCAAGACATTTGGAAATCATTTATGACATTAATTACTTCTTTTTAAAGTTTGTCGAGCATAAATTCCCTAATGATCGTGACTTATTGAGAAGAGTATCCATCATTGAAGAAGGATACCCTAAATCAGCAAGAATGGCTTATTTAGCAATTATTGGATCTCACAAAGTCAATGGGGTTGCTGAGTTGCACTCTGAATTGATCAAAACCACTATTTTTAAAGATTTTGTCAAGGTGTTTGGACCCGACAAGTTTACCAATGTTACCAATGGTATTACTCCAAGACGTTGGTTGAGACAAGCAAACCCTGAATTGGCTGCTTTGATTGCCAAGAAGTTGGATGATCCTAACTACGAATACTTAACAAACTTGGGAAGATTGAAAAAATTAGAACAATTTATTGATGATGAAAAGTTTTTAAGAGAATGGGATGCCATCAAGTTTAACAACAAACGCAGATTGGCGGCTTTGATTAAACAAGAAACAAATGTCGATGTTGATCCTACTTTACTTTTTGATGTTCAGGTTAAGAGAATTCATGAATACAAGAGACAGCAAATGAATATCTTTTCCGTCATTTATAGATACTTGCACATCAAGGAATTGCTTGCCCAAGGTGTGTCAATCGACGAAATTAAGGAGAAATACTACATTTCTAAAGCATCAATCTTTGGTGGTAAAGCAGCACCCGGTTACTACATGGCCAAAACCATTATTCATTTGATTTGCAAAGTGGGTGAAGTTGTCAACAACGATACTGAAATCGACAATCTTTTGAAAGTGGTGTTTATTCCCGATTACAATGTTTCTAAAGCAGAAATTATCTGTCCTGGTTCCGACTTGTCGAACCACATCTCAACTGCTGGAACTGAAGCTTCAGGAACATCCAATATGAAGTTTGCTTTGAATGGTGGATTAATCATTGGTACCGTTGATGGAGCCAATGTTGAAATCACACGTGAAATTGGTGAAGAAAACATTTTCCTTTTTGGAAACTTGGCTGAATCAGTTGATGAAATCAGACACAAACATTTTGTTGAAGGAGTACACATTCCAAAGACTTTGCAAAAAGTGTTTGATGCTATTCAACAAGGTCAATTTGGAAACGCTGATGATTTCAAGCCTTTGATTGAAAGTATTAGAGATCATGGTGATAATTATCTTGTTTCTGATGATTTTGATTTGTATTTGGATGCTCAAAGAAAAGTTGAAAATGTATTTGGCCATCATGGTGCTGATGCTGAAGATGAAGATCATTTAAAGAGATGGGTTAGAAAATCGGTTTGGAGTGTTGCCAACATGGGCTTCTTTTCTAGTGATAGATGTATTGATGAGTATGCTGAAAATATCTGGAATATCGAACCATCTAATATTTAGGTGGCGGTGGGTTTTAGTGATAGATCAAGGGAAGGAATGTTTAGTGTATAGAGAGAGAAAGGAATGATTAACAATTGTTCGTGTGATTCTTCCGTCGGATTTCCGAGTCCGTGGCGTGTGTTTCTTGTTTTCTGGAGTAACAATAGGTTTGTAATGAATTCGTTGCACAAATGCACCACACTTTTTACTGTTTACCTTTGTTGCAAACTTCGGCATTGGTGTATGTCCGGTTCTGAGCTAGTTCCGATGCTATACAAGACGTACACCAAATATCCAAAAGAGAAGCTCGAGCGATGTGGTGAAGATAACGTGGTTTTGCTGTTAACCCTACAAACAACAGATCCAATCATGACGTAATAATTGGACTCTATTTTTAGTTTCATGCCACCCAAGAACTAAATGGAGAAACGTGACTTTGTGTAATTATTAAATCCGATATGCACAATTTGCCGTGGATAAAAAATGGGGATGCAAGGATACGAGGCTTAACTTGGACTTGGTGCCAGCTCACACGACTCCCGTGAATATCGCAAGTGATGTACTTTCTATCCAGTGTCCAGTGCCATGTCTATGAACCTGTTCACTTTTTACATGGCGCGCATTTGTCATGTGTCAAAAAAAATTAAAATTCTTCAAGTCTGCAACCATGTTGAATCGTGAGAGATTGGAATACCCTAGCAACGCATCTATCTTCACCTTACCAAACCTCCATAGCAGGTATAGAGCTTTTGCTTAATCACGTTGTTTTCGCGAAGTTGCACTAGAGCTGTAAAAAACAATAGAGAGCTGATAATGCTAAACAATAGCAAGAAATCATCTCGGTGGAATTGTATGAAATTTGCCAAACACAAAAGAAAGTCCCCCATACAAAAGAACAATGATTCCCCCACGATTCCTGTATATGAAAGTTTCCTTTTGTTCACGTTACTAAAATTATCTTCCCCACCTTCTCTTGCTTACCAAGACCATAAACGAAGGAAGATGATGTCTGCTTCAGTTTTCGAGACTTGATCCAAATCCTTTATCAGACTACAGTCAAATGTGTCACATGCCACTATGAATGCTACAGTAGCTGTGGCTGTTACATTTGCATGTTCTCCCCACTTGCCACTTTGCCGTGTTTTTTTTGAGTTTACATGCAAGGAAGCTAAACATATGGCTAAAATTTTTCCTTCAAACATTAGCAGAATCAATTTTGTGCACCGTTTCTAATACACTAAGCGTGACAAGTATTGCACAATGAAGTGTGAAGACATAATAGACACGCACACATTAGCAATAACTCTGGGGTTCCAGTAAACGCCGTGTATAAATAGGATGCAATTCGCCAAACAAAACACCACTGCAGCTACCTCATCCACATTCACCTGCTGTACAACATGGACTCCGACGAAGTTAAAGCTACCGTTTCTGAGAGTGAACACTCAGAAAAGTCCAAACAGTATTTAAATGTTAATTTGAATGACTGCGAAGACCCAAACAGAGTACATACGTTTATGGGATTATCAGGACCAAAATTGAACTATGCAGTCTCAATATTTGCTGGTGTTGGATTCTTATTATTCGGTTATGACCAAGGTGTTTATGGAAGTTTACTCAGTCTTGATTCTTTTGAAGACACTTTCCCCTCAATGAAGGCATCAGTAAACTCAACTTTGCAAGGTGCAGTCATTGCCGTTTACGAATTAGGTTGTGGGTTTGCTGCCTTGTCAACTGTTTATCTTGGTGATAGGTTGGGAAGACTCAAATGCATGTTTCTCGGGTGTGTTATTGTTATAATCGGAGCTGCGTTACAAGCATCTGCATTTACAGTTACTCATTTAGCAATAGCAAGAGTGTTTACTGGGTTTGGTACTGGTTACTTAACCTCAACAGTGCCTGTGTGGTCATCGGAAATGAGTAAAGCTAAATCAAGAGGTAAATTGATTATGATGGAAGGTAGTTTGATCACATTGGGTATTACCATTTCATATTGGGTTGATTTTGGGTTCTATTTTGTTGACAAGGGTGGTGATCCCAAAGCTATATCATGGAGAATCCCCGTTGTGCTTCAAGCTATATTCCCAATTCTTTTGATTATGTTTGTTTTCAAATTCCCCGAGTCACCACGTTGGTTAATGGCAAAGGGAAGAGTGAGAGAAGCCAGGATAGTTTTCAGTGCTTTGTATAACCTCCCTGAAGGAGACGAGAAAATAACGGACCAATTGACAGAGATTCAAAGTGCCATAGAATTGGAAGAGGCCAACGATAAAGGCTTTAGTCTTAAATCATTGACCAGTCAAGGCCCAACAAGAAATTTTCATCGTTTGAGTTTAGCTTGCTGGTCGCAAATCATGCAACAAATTTCAGGAATCAATCTAATTACATATTATGCTGGTACTATTTTCCAAAATTATCTCCACATGTCTCCCTTCAATTCGAGAATCTTGGCTGCTTGTAACGGTACCGAATACTTTTTGGCCTCGCTCTTTGGTATTTTATTTATTGAAAGAGTTGGAAGGAGAAGGCTCTTGTTTTGGGGAGCTGTTGGCCAATCCCTTGCCATGGTTGCCTTGACAGTGGCGGCATGGAAATCCCAGGTGGCTTTTGATACTGGTGGAAACAGTACACCACCTGGAGTTGCTGCTGCGGTTTTCCTTTTCGTGTTCAACTCCGTATTTGGTATGTCGTATCTTGGTGCAACTTGGCTATACCCACCAGAAATATCGGCATTGCAATTGAGAGCTCCAACGGCAGCATTATCAACAGCAAGCAACTGGGCTTTCAATTTCCTTGTTGTTATGATTACTCCAGTTGCTTTTGAAAATATTCAATATTACACCTACACAATCTTTGCTGTCATTAATGCATTGATGGCGCCAGCAATTTACTTTTTTTATCCGGAAACTTCAGGTCGAACCTTGGAAGAAATGGACTTTATTTTCAATCAATGTCCGGTTAAGGAGCCATGGAAAGTGGTTCAAATTGAAAAGAATACACCAAGGAGACGTTATGCTGAAACCGACTTAGAAAAGCCAACCACGGAGCATATTGATAACGTGGAATCGGATGGTATACTTGATAAATAGGTCTATATATGAACGATACAATTATACAGCCTAATTTGCATCTCTGCTTTTCATAACATGAAGCTCTTTCTTTTTTGTCTCTCTGGCATCTTTCTACGCGTTAAATTAAATGGCTTTATTTTTTTTTCTAGATCTTTCACATCTTCTGATCCCATCTTTTCCTTTTCATACCGTACAATAATGCCAGATATACTTCAATTGATAGTCAATCAGACATCTCCGGACAACAATGTTCGTAAACAATCGGAGCTTGAGTTTAACGAAACCGTGAAAAATAACCCATCAGAGGCTACATATTTGATACTAGATGCATCAGTAAACAATACACTTCCCATTGATGTTCGTCAATCATGTCTACTTCATTTGAAACGGTTGGTGCCCAAATTTTGGTCAATGGGGTTTTCATCGTTTATTGGACCACCAATTGACCAAGAATTGAAGAAAGTTATTAGGACAAAATTATTGGAGTTGGTTTTAGGGTCTGGAAATTCCAAAATTAGAAACGGTGCCGCTTACGCTATTGTTCAGATTGCGTCAGTGGACTATCCTGATGAGTGGCCAGATTTGATTAATCAGTTATACTCCGCAGCTTCTGACTTGACTAATGAGGAAGCGATGTTGGGTGGTTTGCAAGTGTTGACTGACTTGGTTGATGATTTGATTACTGAAGAGCAGTTCTGGGATGGAGGTGTAGGCATTGGTATCAACAATCACTTAAATCAAATCTTACATAGCTCTGGGGTTGCTATTCCAGTAAAGAACCAAGCATTGAAGTTGTATGAAAACGTATTGGCTGTATTTCAAAGCCCTGAGGCATTTGCTAATGCCAATAGGAAGGAGACTGTTCTTCAACAAGTGAACGCAACTTCGGAGATATTGTTAAACTTGATAAAGTCACATGGTGTCAACTTGGTTCAATTGGATTTCAAAAGCAACCTTTTCAAGGTTATTGGTTCTATCATTGGCCATTTTCACCAACGAATCTCAAAAGAGCTTAAACAGAGCGTTTTGATAGCTACTTTACAAAACTTGCATTTGTTGGCTCCAGTCTACAATGATGTGGCTTTGAATACTTATGACGCGCCTGAGTTTTCTGAGTTGGATGCACAAGAAGTGCTTAATACTGTAATTTATAACTTGTTCAACACGATAGCTAGTATTCAACATGACGTGCTGATTTCACAAGTGAGCTCAATAGGTGAATTTTATAAAGATGCAGTTGTTTGCACAGCGTTGCCGAAGGACCGATTGGAGGAATATGCAGACGACCTCAACCTGTATGTCAGTGATGTTACTGGTTTGTCAGTAGCTATAAATCCGCGTGATGCAATAATTGATTTATGGGGTGAATTGAATGAAACCGATGCTTGTGAAATTTGCAACTTGATCAATGAGCTGTTTTCAAGTGATGAGAGAATATTGGAGGCGGAGCTTTACACGTTGGAAGGGTTGTTGTCCAATGACGTACAATTACCCGAAACTCCACTAAACACATTGCTATCGTTTATAAAATACGACCAAAGGATAGTGGCATCAAGGTGCATTTTGTTATTACCCAAGTACTTTGAAAACTTTATGGAAAAGGAAGCGAAAAGGGTATTTGCTGATATTCTTTTGTTTGCGGAAAAGGGTAACTCTTTGATTCAAATGTCCACGCTTGTCAGCTGTAGCTATTTCCAACAAGTAATTGAGTTTTCTACCTTGGAAAGCACGCTACAATTGATCATCTTCAAACTTGCATACGCATTATTAGATGAGTGCGAAGAAGATGGGCTCCCTGTTTTGTTGGAGGCAGTCACGCTGGCAATTTCGATTAATCCAAAGCTTGCATCGGAGCAAAACATTGTGTCCCGTGTCAGTGTGGTGGATGTTGTTTTCAAGATTGCTTTTAAGGATCCAGCAAACGTGCAATTGATATCAGACTCATCTGATTGTTTGACTGCATTGTTACAAAACATTGACACCCAAGACTACATAAGTGTTTGCGAAAAGTCGTTGCCGTTTATATTTGAAATCATGGAGAAGAGCAATGGTGAATACACACCCCAATTATACTTGAGCTTAGAGCTTCTCAGCATCATTATAAAATCTTCCCCCGGTGAGCTACCACCAAGGATATTCGAATACGCATATCCCATATTGCAGAATGTTTTACTTCGATCATCAGATGATCAAGTACTTCAAAGTGGAGGTGAAGTGTTTGATGAATTGATTAGAAAGGCGTCAAAATTGTTTGTAAATTACAAAGATCCTTCAACTGGTGTCTCTGGGCTTGAATCAATGATGCAGCTTGTTTCAAAATTTTTGTCACCCCAATTGTCTGATAGCGCTGCAAACAAGTGTGGGTTAATAGTTGCATCACTAGTGAATGAATTCCAAGACTATTTGTCACCCCAGCTATTAGTTCAAATACTAGAGGCAACTGTTAATAGACTTGTTATTGCCAAAGAATCTATCACGATTGAAAACTTGATTACGGTATTTTGTCAACTAGTGCTCAAGTCTCCCGAAGATACGATAAATTTCTTGAGCAGTATGGTGGTGAACGAGAAACTGGGATTAGAAGCTGTTGTACCTATTTGGTTCGAGTCTTACGAAGTTACTCGAGGGTTTGATCAAATCAAGCAAAACTCTTTAGCCTTGGGTAGAATATTTACATTGGGTGACCCAAGAATTGCCAATTTGACTGTGAATGGGGAGATAATTCCATATGATGGCGATTTGATCATAACAAGATCCATGGCCAAAACAATGCCTGATAAATATACCCAAATTTCAGCCGCTTTGAAAATACTTAAGCTTTTGGTTAGTGAGTTGCAGTTCCAATGCCAACAGCCCAGTGCTGGCGATTTCACCCATGCAGGAGAGAACAATGAAGCTCAAGTTGAAGAAGAAGATGATGATGACGAAGGTTGGGAGGATATGGATGATATTGGAGTGCCCAATTTCGCAAAGTTGAAGTCGTATGTGGACGACGATCACAAGGACAGACCTGAAGATGATAGTTTGAAATCATTGTTGGTGGAGTTTTTCAGAGAATGCACTAGTAAGAACTTGGGCAATTTCAGTCATTACTATGAAGAGTTGAACGATAATGAGAAAAAGATTGTTGGTGAATGTCTTATATTTTAGGAAATGCATAGTATTATATAGTTACGACACAAAAAAGATTTTGGCTTTTTGTCATCACATCGAATTCTTTTTTTTTTTTTTCAGAATCGCAAGTCTTCACTACATTTCCAGTTAATGAAGAGTCTACAACGAGCTATGTCTTTTGCAACGAAACTACTCAAAGTCAGACCTGAATCTATTGTTTTCACGAAAGATCAACCTCTACCTCAAATCAGTGACAAAGAGACCGAGGAAAATCTCAAAATAGCGGCAAAGGAATTGCAAACGACAAACAACGTCATTGGGTTTCCTACTGAGACGGTATATGGACTTGGAGGTTCAGCATTGTCTGATGAGTCTGTTAAATCTATCTACCGTGCAAAAAATAGGCCAGCAGACAATCCATTAATTGTACATATTTCCTCCCTTGCTCAACTAAAAAGCAAACTCCTACCGCCAAACTACGAGATACCTCAACTTTACAAAGAATTGATCGATGAGTTTTGGCCAGGACCATTGACAATTCTACTACCAGTGCATCAAGGGTCACCGATCTCCCATTATGTCACTGCAAATCAGGATACATTTGCCGTGCGAATGCCACAACACCCGGTTGCAAGAGCGTTGATTGCAATAAGTGACTTGCCTTTGGCAGCTCCTTCGGCCAATTCATCCACTAAACCTAGTCCTACCATGGCACAACACGTAATGCATGACTTACTGGGAAAAATACCATATGTTTTAGATGGTGGACCAAGTAATGTGGGAGTTGAATCAACTGTTGTGAACGGATTATGCTCACCACCAATGTTGTTACGTCCCGGTGGGATTTCAGTCGAGGAGTTGAAAAGAGTTGGTGGTAAAGAGTGGGAGAATGTGCAAATCGCCAAGCGCACGGCTGAAAGCAATGAAGCTGTAAAGACACCTGGAATGAAATATAAACATTATTCGCCCAATGCAAAGGTTATACTATTTATCAACTGTGGTGATGGGGAAGAGCTGATTAAAGAGTATATCAAAGCGAAGAACATAGATTTGAGTCAAACTAAAGTTGCACTATTAAAATCAAAGCGATTTAAAGATGTTGAAGGCATTAAAGTGGGTAAGGAGTTGGGTAAAAGCGGTGAAGAGATTTCAAGAAACCTATTTAAGCTATTGCGACAAGTCGATGAGGAGGATAAGGTGGATATTATATTTGTAGAGGGAGTGGACGAGACCAATGAAGGGTTGGCAATAATGAACAGATTGAATAAGGCTGCCGTTGAAGTAGTTGAAAAGTGAAGCGATCACAGAGAAGGAGATAAGTATTATAGAATTGTGTTGATATAGCTTGTGTACTATAAAGAGGCATTCTCAAAAGGGTAATTTTTTCTCACTTAATTTGCGCGTGGAATGGGGGCGGCCCAAAAGGAGGGCGACTGTGGAATTTTGCAGGGCGGAGGCGAGAGAAAGAGAGACAGACCAAAAAATGTGTCAATCGTTGAAAGACATGTGTCTCACACGTACAAGCAACAATGAATTGATTTCCTATAGCAATACGCGTATGTAGCTGTTGCAATCCACAATCGTTTGTGTATATATCGTAAAGGTGTAGATTGCATTCACCTTCACTGAAATTCTACATTCACCAAATTTTTTTTTCTTCTGTCTCTTCACTCACTCACTGACAATCTTTTGCTTTTCTTTTTTTTTTTATTATTTTTTTTCAAACCTTTTCAACATGTGTAAACGTAAACTTCCACGTCTTTTGGAATTTAAAAATCTTTGCAACACGCTTTCAAGACAACATCACAAATCTATTTGATCAGATTCTACTTTCCTAATACACATCCAAACACCCGAAAGATATAACGCACCATACATATGGAAGTATGAGCAATCCCTATGATATAGATCCAGATCAAGTGAAACTTCCGCACAAGGCAAATACCCCATCACTAAAGTTTTGTTCCAAATCTATTGCAGATACAGCATCAGAGCTAGCTACAGACCTAAAGCTAGGGTTGAGTAGCAATCAAGATGTATTGAATCGAAGATCGATATACGGGGCAAATGAATTGAATAGTGATGATGATGACAGTTTAGTATGGAAGTTTATTTCATCGTTTTATCAAGATCCATTAATCTTGTTATTGATTGGGTCGGCCGTTATCAGTTTTTGGATGGGTAATAGGGATGACGCCATTAGTATAACATTGGCGATCACGATTGTTGTCACTGTAGGTTTTGTTCAAGAGTACAGATCAGAAAAATCATTGGAGGCGTTGAATAAATTAGTTCCAGCAGAGGCCAAGTTGACTAGAAACGGTAATACATCACACGTGCTAGCATCAACTGTTGTTCCTGGCGATTTGGTGCATTTTGCACAAGGAGACAGAATACCGGCAGATGTAAGATTAACTGAGGCTGTGTATTTGAGTATCGATGAGAGTAATTTGACGGGGGAAAATAGACCAGTGAAAAAGACCATTGATGAAGTTACCATGAGAGACCCACCAGTGAATGAAAGAACGGATATTGCTTTTATGGGCACGTTGGTGAGAGATGGTCATGGAAGTGGTATAGTTGTCGGAGTTGGTGCACAAACCGTATTTGGTACTGTTTTTGAGATGATGAGTGAGATTGAAAAGCCCAAAACTCCATTGCAACAAGCAATGGACAAATTGGGTAAAGATTTGAGTATATTCAGTTTCGTTGTCATTGGTGTGATTTGTCTTATTGGGATATTCCAAGGGAGATCGTGGCTTGATATGTTTCAGATTTCGGTGTCGTTGGCTGTAGCGGCTATCCCTGAAGGTCTACCTATCATTGTCACCGTAACTTTGGCATTGGGTGTATTGAGAATGGCTAAACAAAAGGCAATTGTTAAGAGATTACCAAGTGTTGAAACATTGGGTTCAGTTAATGTAATTTGCTCAGACAAGACGGGGACATTAACACAAAATCATATGACAGTGACGAAAATATGGACTGCTGATTTCAAAGGTAGTTTCAATACACCATTTCTTGTTGTTGAAAAACTTGACGATAATGCCTTGCATCACCAATTGACTGATAACATGAGAAAAGTATTGGAGTGCGGTAATATTTGTAACAATGCGCGGTACTCATCCGAAAGTGAAAAATACGTGGGAAATGCCAGTGATATTGCCTTGCTTGAATGCTTGCCTCATTTTGGACTAGAAGATATACGTGGGCAAAGAGAGAGGGTGTATGAATTGCCATTTTCTTCAGCTAAAAAATACATGGCCGTTTGCGTGCATAGAGGTGATATGGATAAGCCAGAGACATTGGCAAAGGGGGCAACAGAAAAGATATTGGCTCATTGTACGAAATATTACGACGAGCATGGCCAAACCAAACCTATAACTGGTGCGATAAAAGAGCTTATTCATGAAAAGTCGAAAGTGTTGGCTCATGATGGGTTGCGAGTTTTAGGGTTTGCACAAAACAACAAGAAGTTTATCAATGAAAAAGATGAACATAGCGAACCAGAAGAATTGATATTCTGTGGTTTAATTGGTATGAAAGATCCACCAAGACCCAATGTTGGTAAATCTATTTCCATGTTGATGAAAGGTGGAGTTCATGTCATTATGATTACTGGAGACTCTCCCTCTACTGCGGTAAACATTGCCAAGCAGATTGGTATGCCGATAACGGGAGATCGTTCAGTGATGACCGGCGACCAAATCGATCAACTCAAGGAAGGCACCCTAAGTGAGGCTATACACAATGTATCTGTTTTTGCAAGAACAACGCCTGAGCATAAAGTCAAGATTGTTAAAGCGTTACAGCGAAGAGGCGATATTGTTGCCATGACTGGAGACGGTGTTAATGATGCACCGGCATTAAAGTTGGCTGATATTGGTATTGCCATGGGTAAGAATGGAACTGACGTGGCCAAAGAAGCAGCAGATATGGTTTTAACTGATGACGACTTCAGTACTATATTGAGTGCCATTGAAGAAGGTAAAGGTATATTCAACAATATTCAAAATTTCATCACTTTCCAATTGAGTACCAGTATTGCTGCATTGACATTGATAGCATTGAGTACGTTTTTCGGATTGCCTAATCCATTGAATGCTATGCAGATTCTTTGGATCAACATCTTGATGGATGGACCACCGGCACAATCATTGGGAGTTGAACCAGTGGATCATGAAGTTATGAATAAACCACCAAGGAAAAGAAATGACAAGATTCTTACTACGCATTTAATAAAACGCGTATTGCAATCAGCCACCATTATCATTATTGGAACGTTGTACATTTTCGTAAAAGAAATGAAGGATGAGCAAATCACCGCTAGAGACACAACAATGACTTTCACCTGTTTTGTATTGTTTGACATGTTTAATGCATTATCGTGTCGCCATTACTCGAAGTCGATTTTTGAATTGGGATTGCATAATCAAATGTTTAATGTTGCCGTGTTGGGCTCATTAGTTGGGCAACTTTGTGCTGTTTATGTACCATTTTTCCAAGGCATTTTCCAAACTGAAGCGTTGAGCTTGGGGGATATTTTGCATTTGTTGTTGTTGACAAGCACGGTTTTCATTGCTGATGAAGTGAGGAAATTCTTTGTTAGAAGGAGAACAGTTACTACTAATAATTACAATTTTGGAGTATGAAGATGATAGAAGCGGGGAGAAAAGAAGTTGTGTACAGTATATATATATATATAGAGCAGTTTTTTATTTTAATTGCGACACTATCGAATGCAAACTCTTGTTGACGCTGCTAGTATCATCTTGTTGTAAACGAGCAATGATATCATCTTGAGTCCAATTTTTCATTTCGTATGCTTCAATTTGTTTAGCAAGGTCAACAAACCGTTGATAAAGTTTACTATATCGATCAATTAATTTTTGATCTAATTTGGGGATTTTTGAATTTTGAAGTAGGTAGTCACCACCAGTGTTTTGGAAAATATTGATTATTAACGCAATAAGATCGAAAAGCTTATTCATTCGGGAATTATGTTTCATGGCAAGTTCCGATAAGTTGACCGGGTTGGAGCATAATTGTTTGGTTTTGGCACGAAGGTGGTACTTGATGGGATCAAATTCGATATCGTGACATAGGTTGTATAACCATTCAAATTGGAATTCTTTGGGGTCGATGGTGATTAAATGCGAGTACTTGAAATCTAAACCTAGCATATCCAATGATTTGTAAAGAAGATGGTATTTGGAAGTACCACTGGGGAATCGATCATACACACTTGAACAAAGTTCTTGATCCGGGTCAGGGAAATTGGCGAAATTCTCCATCAATTGTGGCGATATGTCAATATTTGGTACTTTTAATTTATACAATATCCCCTTTATATTTCCCCAATGAACACAACTTTTCAAAGCCACCAATACATCAAGCGAGGTTAATGCTTCTTCTCCAAAGTATTGTTCAACATATTGTCTCATATAGACTCCTTCCAATTTAGTGCCAATATGATGATCAGTATGCAAGAAATTCAATTTGGAACATACCATCAAGTTAATCCCCCAATCGATATGTTGTTGTGTAATGGGGAATTGCTTAACAAACGCGTCCGCTTCATGTTGGACCACTCTTGGATCATGTTTGGCATTTCTAAAATGGATAATACTTGAGTTTTCCTCCTCGTACCAATGATTCTTTTCCAATTCTTGAGCCAAGCCAAGGATGGTGCAACAAAATTGAGGGTGTGTATTGAGTATATCGCCAATATTGATCAAGATGGAGAATGCCGAATAAAATGAGAGTTTTAAATCTAGTTGCTCAGGGCAGATAACCAAGTGTTTATCTTCTTGTCGTATACGTTGAAATGCATTATTGACAAATCGATATTTGCGACCTTTTTTGTTGTATTCGACTTTGGCGAGGTTGTCTATTTCGTCAAGAATATGATCGGCGTAGTATATGAGGGCATCTGATGTGGTTACAGGTTTGGAGATATCGATCATGGCAGTCATTAGGGGAAGGGCGTGATGAAAAAGCTTAGATCGAATGGTTTAGTTTTCGTTGTTGTTTTTGTTTGTTTACCTTTTTTTTTTTCAATGTCTTGTGAATTTGCAACAAGTCAGATGCGACACGTACACGAAGATGAAATTGGAGTGAATTAGAAATGTTGTACCAAACAGAAGAGTGAATCTGTGGTTGTAAGAGTGGTTGGGGAGGCATGGTCTGTTTTGTACTGTGATGATACTTCTTGATACACTGAGTTTATAAGTGGTCTGTATTTTCTTGCTCAATTTGACACCAAAATGATGCAAAATGATTGACCGACATGTCCATGAAATTATTGAACGTTATCAAATAGGAAGACGTATTATCATCAGTCTGCCTGGACAGTAGTATTCAAGTGAGTATATGGCGAGAGAAGAAAGATGAAAGGAGCGGAATTTACGAAAAAGTGTACGAGGTGGGGGCACGGAGGATCCCCCACGGATATAATATTAGACAGACATCGAATCATTGTCGTCTAGCAGCTATTGTTCTTCTTGTTGGCACATTGGTGCCATTGGTTTAAAATGGAAGCACTGGATTCATCTAAACGCCTTCTTTTTTGGTAAGCCTTTGCCTATCCACTTTTTTGTTTTAATCTCGTGCCGCATGAGTGAGTGTGATTAGGCAAAAAAGTGTCAGAGGGAAGATTCAAGGAAGCTTTACGCTTCGAAATAACACAAGAGTGAGGCTCTAAAATGCAGACATGGAATTATTCAAAGGTGTTTTGTGTGTTATGAGCTTACTCATTTATTACCTCTGTTTGATGGTACTTTTTTCGCAGTTACATTGACACCTGTCAAACAACAATAAAATTGTTAATATTTTTTTGCTCTCTTTTTGTGACTCTCTTTTCTTCACTGTCGTCAAAAGATTACTAATTTTTCACAAATGCCGACGAAACAATAGAAAAGAGTGAAGGCTTAGATAGCAATGTTGAACAAATCTTAAAGAGTTTCGGTTACGTCCGTGTTCAAAGGCATAGGAAGCATTGGGAAGGTGACGGGAGCAGTGTTTTCGGGAATCGGGATTAGGGCTCCCAGACGGTAGTTGCTTTCGAAAATAGAGACTCTTAGAGTGTGAGAGCTACCAGAGACTGCAAACGGCCAAGACCCACAGTCGTCAATAATGGTTGGGTAGGTTAAGGGACAAACAATTGTCGTCTAAGCTAAGCTTGGTATTCAATTTAGTTGCGAGAGAGCCGATATGGCCGCGTTGTCCGGGTTTAATACCTGATTGGGAAGAATATGCATTTTTTCTTTGTTTCTCAATACCAAGAAAAATTTTACACACAAGATGGTTAGGGGAAAATTTTACTTTTATTGTGGTTTTTCTATAGATTTTGACTTTGACAGCTAGAAATAGGAGACATGACATTGACAATACGGCTTAAGACAATAAGCTTAAAAGTTTGGGCATTTGATGTCCGAAATTTGATGTCTGCATAGTTCTTTATTTGACGCATGTTGTGCTAAGGGAGAACGATATACTTTGACATTAGCTTTGAAATTTAAAGTTACGAGAAAAGGAAACAAGCAACAGTCTTGGGCTTAATAACCAAAAAACGTCGCCTTAGGCGAATCAATGCGGTTAGGAGCCAATACATTGTTGATTTAGGTTTTTGCAAAGATGAAATTTAAAGGGTGGTTATGAGCCTTCATTTCTTGGAGAATGACTTTTGAATCCTTAACAGAACGGATAGCCTCATGTGGTGTTTCAGTTGTCAAAAGCCAAGCTCTATGTCACATTGAAGAAACCAGGAAAAAGGCTTATGGGGAGCAAGACGAGAGTTAAAGTTTTTTTTTTTCTCGCTGTAATTTTATTCCAATGCTCGGGTCAACTTTTGGCCAAGTTACGCAAAACATCCCCCCATCCTTGACCAGTATTTACACTACGATCTTTATTGATGAGCAGCAGAAATTTTGACAATCGTGCTTTGCCAATTACGAGAAATTGAAGAAAGAGAAACTTGTCACAAAGTTTGCAAAAATTTGGGATCTACTGTGATTACTATATACCCGTGGAAACGTTTCATTAAGAGTGTTTTGTTTTGTTTTGTTTCGTTTTTCTTTTTTCGCATGGACAAATTCTCCCCATATGGGACAATTGATGACAGGCCTCTATTGAGTATTTTGATATATAGCTGTAGTGGCAACTGTTTCGTGGTCCAAGACTTAGCTTCGAATTGAGATTGTAATTGAATTGACTGGTCTGTCATGAAGCGGGTAATGCAAGTGTTGTAACTATATATACTCGATACTTCCATTGTACCTAATGAAATTCTAGGTTACGCTTTGAGATATGAAATTTTTGTCACCAATTAAACATCTTGAGTGATGGAGAAATTTGGGGTAGTGTATACGTGGAGTAAAATATAGAAAACAATGAACAAAATAAATTAAAATATTTCAAATACCGAATCGAGAGATTGAAAGCATCATTTACACAAAACACAAAGAAGAGAATAAATGTCTGATAATCTCAGACACAGATATTTGTGTAGATGCAGACACTAAGAACTTATTACTACTACTAAGACATGCCGGACACAAATTTTCAGGATATTGTGTGCATAGGGAGAAGTGTGTATAGGGGTTCTGTATATCTTTTTCAAAACCAGGAGGTCTTGTCCTCAAACCTTTCAATCACACATGAAGATATAGTTTAATTTTGAGATATTCTCAATTGTTACTTAACCCTGGATAACAAAATTCGATACTTCTCATGGCATTTTTTTCAAGGCTCTTCTTCAATTTAGTAATCGCCAGCTGTCTTATTGTTCTTTAGAACAATTAAATAACCACATTTCCATACTTGACCCCCTTTTTTTTTAAAAAAAAAACACAACGAACAAACGAATACTCCTACTAAAGCCCTCAATTGTTTTAGTTGTGTTTGAGTTATGTGATGACGCCCAGTGTTTTTGTTTACCACTTCTATTATTAAACCACACACAATAGTGGACTTAGGTTTATTGTTCAATACTTTTTATTTTATTCTTTAACCACGAGTTGACGTAAGATTATGGATTCTATTTTCCTTTTTTTCTTAGCGTTCAACAAAGATGATGACTCAATGTTTCACAATAGTATTAATAATAATAAAGAACAAATACGTCAAAAACAGAGAAAGAAAAAAAACAACAATAGGATACGGATATAAGACGGGTGATTAATAACCATACTCCGTGTTGCCTCGGTCCGAGCAAAACCATAGCCACTCTCTCTCTGTGATCTTTGTGGTTGAAAAAGTAGTTGAAACGACACATCACAGCAACAAAAGGTATGAGCCGCTACAGCCTCAACTACTTTTATTGTTTGTAGCAATTACGGAAATTATTGAGCCTTGGCTTGAGCTTATAAGTATCAACCGTTGTACAAGCACTTTTCGTTCGTAAACGCAAACAAAACAACAGCGAGACGATGCCGAACCTTCTTTCTATTAGGTCATGATACACCTTCCAAGCTCAAATAAGGACAAGCAAAAGGACAAGCAAAAGGATAAGCAAAAGGACAAGCAAAAGGACAAGTAAAGGACAAGAACACTTTCCAAGAAATGTCACAAAAACTTCGTTCTAATAGAGAAACCCCAGTCGAGTGTTACAAAAACAAAAGAAAACGACGATCCTTTCTTGTATTATAATATTTTCTTCTCATTTTCTAGATACAATGGCGATGTATTATTTTAACTTGGTGCCTATATTGCTTAGACGAATTGGGAGAGAGTTTACATTGATTTCTTGGTCTGTGTGTATGTACTCATTTTTTCTTGGTTTTGGGTCAAAAGTCAATTTTTTGATAGAATGGAATTAAAATAAAGGAGAAGATAAAGTTACTCAAACTCTGAAGCTTGAGATTTGCCAGTGCGTGTGCTTGCTTACGCACCCATGCATGCATTTCTCGAGTGAGTTGAAAGCAGTCAATTTGCAGCGCTTGACACCCTTGTAAAGAAAATAAAATATACATTACGTGGGCTTTACGAAAGTTTTAATCGCTGTGGAAAGGGTCATACGGTTTTGATTTGTGTTAATGCGTACTGCATTTTAATATAACGAATTGGGAACGGTTTACGATTTGCTAGTTTTCCTTTTTTACTTCTCTTTTGTGTTTTTTTATTTTTAATTCTCTAAAGACAAGTAGTGACCACGTCCACATATTGATAGTGGCAATTTTGGTGCCAATTGAGGTACTCATTATACACCAACTGCAATTGCAAATGGACATGCCTTGGCTCTGTTGTTCTTGAGTGTAGTTGTACTTTATTAGGTTTTGTTAGCGTTGTATGAATGGGGTATATTTTAAGTGACATTGAAGAAACTGAGAAGCAATCACAAAAGGACATTTCCAAGGGTGATGTTGAAAATGTCATTTTTGAATGACGTTTGTAGTTACACCCGAGTGCCAGCTATTCTTTATCTTACCTAAGCATTGTTTCAAGATTGTTTGTTCAAGAAAATGACCGTGAACCCTCCATTGTTTAGGAGTCTTATGTGCCAAGTCATAGTTCAATTAATGACGTATCTTTCCTCTTTATAAGCTCATTAGTTCGATACCTCCCAGTAGCTGCATCTTTGAGCATAGAAAGAGAGTTTCAAAATTGATAATGAGCATATTTTGAATTACAAAATAGGCAAATTGACAACTAAATCTATATTTTTTTAGACAAAAACTAAACCAAATTAAAATGGTTATCACTGGTAGCTGGTGGCTTAGGAAAGGTTTAGTTTGCTTCTTGTATAATAATTTCAAAAATGTCAACCTTTCTATATGTGAGTGTGCGTGCGGTTTTCGTAAATAGCAGACAGACGATTACACAAAATTGAAGAAAATAAAAACAATCTCTCGACAACAACACACGTTACGTAAGCGGGTACTGTTTCGAGGATTATGATAAAGACGATAACCCCGAAACTTTACGAGAGTGTCGGTGGTATTATCAGCAAAAAAGCCAACGGCTCAATTTATTTCTTGGTGAAGATATACATTTGTAAAAATCACCTCCGCGATTTGATGTCTGCATAACTTCGTTATTCACATTCGTTTACGTACGATAACTGAGCATAACATTTTTGCATTTTCTTTTTAGGTGTCACTTTTTAGGTTCAATTTTGACTGGGAAGCTATTTTTTTTGGGCTATGCGTCAAATCACATAGGGTGTGGAGGTGCAAGAAAACTAAATGATTGTGAGAAACGAGCTATGTGAGTGTGTCAAATTTGAAAGAAGGCACAATAAACTAGTCTAGAAAGATACGAGTGAGTGCCACATGAACACGCAGAGATCTTATGGTTATAAAGCAAAATTTCCTTTCGAACATCTGTCTTCTCTCCTCACGACTCTGTTGCCTCCTTGTCGAACCACAAACGTAAAGGAAAAATCATTTGTCTGTTTTCTTTACTCAGCAAAGTAGTCCTGGTATTCCTCACTTTGATCACATTATTTAAATAGGTGATAAGTAATTGAACCACATTTCTGCCCCCCCTAATATTCAATTTTTGCACATTCTTTTCTTGTGTGCTATCCTGTTATGTCATGTCATGTAATGCGCTGTCAAGTCAAAGTCAAAGTCAAAAACTTTGGTTTTGATTCTTTTTTTCTTTAGCGCCAATGCACACAAAGAAAGGCATAACCGTGCACAACACATACAAATATCGTTAATTCTTTACATCATTTTTGCAAAAAAAGCAAGAGCTTCAGATTTCGTGGCAGTTTGATTTAGACATGAAGGGAACCAAGTTGGAAATTGACGGAAGATGATGTTTCATTTGTCGTTTTTGTTGACAGATGATCAAGAAGTTTCCCCCACCTTTCTTTTGCTTGAATGAGTAAGTTTCAAAATACGGGTGTGTCTATTGACTGCGAGAGATCTATAATTCAAGTATTATACATATCCCTCTTTCCATCATACGTCAAGATGAAGAAACATTGCAGAAAGCACAAATATCAAACAAGCTTTTCATGCTTCAAAAAAAAAGCTCTAGTTCTTAAGAAAAAAGCTTATCTAATGACATCTGTGATAGTTTTTATTTTCTTTTTTTTTTACCCAGAAAATAAAAACACATGGTACGATTTTTCCTTCCCCGTTGTCTTGTGTGGTATCCCATTCACTATTACTTGAAGAGTGGAGTTCATAGTCTAATCAGTCAATTCATACGCTTTGACACGTAGGAAAAATAATTCGTTTCCATCATCAACAGATTTGTATTTGTGCGTTTCGTGCAGTTTCTTTTTCTCTTTTTGTCGGCCCGGTATCGTCGAATCATGAGCGTAACAGTACACCACCGAAATTAACACATTCGAACCTCGTCAATCAAAGTTTTTTGCATCAAAATTGCACAATCTATAGTAGTTTTCTAACCAACACTTTACAAATTCTATCTTTTTGACTCAAAAATTACTCTTATTTGAACCGGGTCCGATATTTCGGCGATTTTTAGAGAATGTACTTTGGAATTGAAGAACAAAAGGATAACTTACATACTGAGATGGTGAAGCAGTACTTGAAGAAAAGAATACTACGTTGATGCTACAACCTTTTTTTCAGACAAATTTACATTCTTAGAATACTAGATACACACAAGAATACATATTTATTTCTCTGTTTCACAAGTAAAATAAGAAAACACATATAAACCCTAATAATAAACAAAAATCTCTTTCTCTTGAACCAACAATCACTGATTGTTGTTTTGGAAGGTAAGATTGCAATTTGTCTGTTGAAGAACTGAAAAAAATAAGAATAAACACCAAATACAAAAACCAAAAACCCAAAAGAACAAAAAAATCTCTCACCAACACTTCATCACATTGATGACGCTCCCCCCTTAGACCAAGTGCATCATACGCTTCTGTTCTTTCAAAGTCTTAATTTTCCTTCTTCGAGCATTGATAAACCAATTACTCAATTGTTGTTGATTCAAACCGGTAGCCATCATTAATTGATTCTTTTCAAATGAATTTGGGTATGGGTGATTTAAATGATCATTGAGCCAACGCAACAAGACATAGGTTATTTCTTTGGGTAAGTTGTTTCTGGTTTTGCGTTTGTTACTGTTGTTGATGACACCATTGTGGTTTGGAGAGTTATTAGTGTTAATTGCTGCTGTAGCTGCGTATTGCGGGTGTTGTTGATGGCGAGGGTAGTAGTCGTGTGATGGGTAGTTAGATAGTGGGTGGTGATTATAATGATGTGAATGTGGAGGAAAATAACTTTGATCGTGACCAAGGGTGGATGATTGTTGTGGATATGAGTTTGAGCGCATCATCGATGGTAAATGCAGCTGCAGCTGCAGCTGCTTCTGCTGCTGTTGCTGTTGCTGTTGTTGTGAAGGTGCATTGCTGTGAAAGTAGTGCAGTTGTTGGTTGTGGTATTGTTGTATTGACGATGGTGACGAAATTGATGATGATGTACTATATCCTGGGTTGGGAGATCTGTTCAAGTATTCCGAACTATTGTTGGTAGCAGTAGCAGTGGTGGTGGTGTAGTAATTGTAATGTTGTGGAATTTGGTATCGTTGTTGTTGTTGTTGTTGTTGCTGTTGTTGTAGCTGCGTAGGTGGAGGAGGAGTAGCCAATAAATCACTGATCGGTGGTAAACTTATTCTCTTGGTCAAATGTGATGGAACTTCTTTAGACTGCAGTTGATCTTGTCTTGATGGTAATGGTAGTGTATGTTCTGGAGAGCTAGTTGTTGTAGTAGCAGTAGTAGCAGATATGGATGGTAAAGTAGATGATCTACTATGATGAATCAATTCTGTAAGTTGCATATTGTTGTAGCAATGTTAAACTAAAGTCTGGTTTGTATGTTTGGTATTGGTCTGAAAAGATGGTCGAAAAAGAAAGTTATAGCTCGTGAATTTATGAATGAGGTTAACGGAGGGGAGAGTTAGAGGGATATCCATTGGTTTATATATTAAATGCTTTGCAAATAATAGCCTTCATTTACAGAGCCAAGCCTTTGAATGAAATTTTTAAATGAAAATAGTATTGTTTGTGTATAAGTAGATATTGTGCTACATACACTGAATTTGTCAACAAATTAAAGGGACACAAAACCAATAATATTTTCTTTTTATTATAAGTTACACAAGATTTAGCTAGACACAAAAACAAGAAAGAGGAAAAACCTTTGAGTAGTCAGACACTACTTTTTGATGCACTGACACTAAACAGCTTCTTAGGTAAATACATCAGTCAGTCATTCAGCTCTTTTCAGACACAAGTCAGCTGACCTAAAACGGCGTTTTACTCTTTTTCTCGTTTCAATCTCATAAAGATCTTACCAACATACACATGTACTCACTGCACAGCCACTTATATTCTGTAGATCTCTTCTTGCTGTGGATCTTCCTTCAAACCTTGTTCATTAGTCAAAATGGATATATAGTAGATGATATAAAATAAAATCATACGTCTATTTACGTCTAGAGTAAATTCAATAGTTATTATTTTTCGGCAAACCCCTCAAAATTTCAGAATACAAGATAGAAAAGAGAGGGTCAACATAAAATAAGGGAAGGAAGAGTAGTGTCATCGTATATTAGATCTAAGAAAGAACAAAAAGCATTAGTTGATATTGGGGAGGTTATATAATATTTGTCGCTAATGACATATGTATTAGTGTACTATTATTATATAGCCTGTGTCTCTTATTATTATGATTATCAAAGTGTCATTGGAATTTGCTGGGCACATGACTTGGTTTCTGTGTCTGAATCTAAACCCATTTCTGTCTGAGTACCCTTTTCATGTGAATATGCAGACACTTAATAGTTGCATATTATCACTTTAAGTTGAGTGGCAGATACGAAACAATTAACAACTGCACTCATCTTTGTGTTAATAACCTTATACTCCTGCATAATAGCAGAAAACTGTCAAGTCACACAGATCTACTACTTACTAACAAGGTACAAGAGTCATATGTTTTTGAAATTAACTAAAATACAACCATACTTTGAGGAGATAGCGGGTGGTCTGAATCTAGCTTTTTTCTTTGGGGATAATATGACAGATACAACGATTGATCACAAAGTTTACATTGATACAAATGTCATGTACTATTAGTGTCATCTTTTCGGGAAGAAGGGGGGTGGGATGATAGCCAAGCATTGTGAGCAGCACCGTAAAACCCATCCTAAGAAAAAGGGGGAATAGCTAAATGTGTGGATAAAGTTGGCTTAGACAAAGCCTCAGGAGAGTAACAAACCACTCTCTTTGTTAGAACCTAATATTTGGTGTAGTATTTGCTCATTTCCCGTCTCCTCCGTTGGTAAGAGGCTATTGTTTCCCCCTTTGTTAGTTGGGATCCTACATACAAACATTGTTTTGATTTGTCATTTATTTTTATTTTATTACTATTTTTTTTTTATTTTAGTTGTTTTTTTTTCTTCGGTTCAATCCCCGAATTTCGCACGGCGTTAGGCACTAGAGACTAAAACCTTATACTGACAGTCATAGATAGATAGATAAGGGCACCCACACACGTACCACCTCACTACCATAGCAATCCAAAACCAATCAATGCACATGCTTATTCTATTCTTGGATGGAGATGCTACTGCCTCTCTTATTAGCTGTCTTCCTTTCAAGCATACAACAATCTCCATAAAACACAAAAGAGTGTGCATTTACGAAGGAAAAAGTTTACCTTGATGAAACTATTGCTATTAAACTTTGGTTAGAAAGACAATACTGTCAAATCTCTTACTATTTTTAGTTCACAAACAACAAAATAGATCACCATTTTACTAAGCTCGTAGATCCTCCTTTTTTTTCTTTTTTAGTTTTCGGCATGGCTTTGGTTTCATTTCAAACTTCTTTCACCTTGTTTCATTGTGGACAGCTTATTAAACGTTGTTGTTGCAGTTTAACAGTATTTTTAGTAACAAAACCCTGGAACGCTCAGTCTGGCACTATTTATTGCTAAAGGATGTGACTATAAAACAATTGACGAACATAAAGAATCAGTACACCTTGTACAAGTTTAAACGATTCTGGATGCATTTTGGCCATTAGTTTTTTTTTTTTTGAACTCACCCCTCATTGAATAGTAAATTTGTGTAGACAAAAGTTCTGGGTACCATCATAAAACCAAGTCACAAAATAAACAAGAACTATTGCAGAAAACATTCTCTTGTGTTTGCGTATATATGGGGTGTATACCTCGGTACAAAATCCATATATGCTTACAAACGTTTTATATTGTAGTTGATAACTTGATGAGTTTTAGATGTACCAATTAGTCATTCTTCTCCCTTGTGCAAACAGTTCCCTCCCTTTTTTCTTAGGGTATAATGGCAGTGATGCCTAACAACCAACCGTCCAAAATGACGTCGTGACAGTTGAATGTAGAGCGATACGTTATTGATTTAACTGATAGCTCCAGAATGATGACAAACGCCGCAAATCAATTTTCTAAACCAGAAGCAGATTTATCGCAACCATTTCCCGTCTTACCCTATCAAGAAAGCTCCACCCCTCTTCGCCCCACCCCATGGCCATCTCATTCAAAAGAACAATAATCATGTTGCCATGCAACAACTTCTAAAAAAAATGAGATTTGCCAAACCAAAGGGAAAGATTAAGAGAAGAGAGAAACAAAGCTTGTCATTTCTTTTTCTCCTTCTTTTGAAGACACAAATACCCCAAACACTTCAAAACTGAGGCGGTAAAAGATGTCATCTTATTGCATTGTAACTTCCCATATGTGACTTTGAGATTTTACGTCTTTGATTTTAAACTTTTACGATGATTATGGGTGAAAATCTGCGTAGATCCTCTTTGATTATTACGTAAAGTGGGGAAGCATTGAAAGAGTTTCATGTTTCATTTTTTATGCTGCAAATGACAGTTTGTGTTGATTGAATCAAACAATTAGCAAGGGAAGTGGGGAGATGATTTTGTATGCATTTCGACATTTCAAGCATGATGTTTATTCGTAATTACAATTGTTTTGCGCAATGTTATTGCACTATTATTTTGTAACTTTTTGAATGAAACTATCTTTCCTCTTTTCAAATACAAATTTACTACTTTTAAATTTATCTTCTCCGGGTTTGTGGACTGGAGTACGTTGCATCTTTCGCCAATTCTCTCCCCTTGTTGAACAAATCAAGAGACGCTTTTTTACGCTGATTTATTTTTGACGTTGGATTTCATATCCAGGTCATGCAGCTCCTTACTTGATGAACAAACGTACAAAAGGTCCGCAAATATGAAAAGATAGATAGTAACAAGGCGTATCCACAAGTGCAGCTTTTATGTTGGTGGTCTCTGGATGAGGTTTTTCTCTGTGATGGAGCTTACCAAATCATCAAAAGTCTTTTAGTTCATTCATTTAAGGTTTTGTGAAATCAATTATATTTTGTATTTGTCTAAAGGATTTTTTTTGTTGAAAAGAATAACATTTCAAAAAGGCCCTCCAAAAATTGAAAACGGAAAGCCTAACCGGAGGCGGCATTGTTGTAGTCAATGACATTAGAGATTGTCGGACAATTGTGTTTCTTACATTGTTCTTAGACTTGCACATTTCCGTATAGTAAAAGAGTCAAGAATTATTTGGGAAAATAGGGAATATTTGATTCTGAGAGTAAAATTAGTATGAAAGGTTAGCACCCGATCCAATGTTATCTTTGGGAGCAAATGCCATAACATCGAATCGGGTACCTAAAGATGGTTTGTGGTTGTGAGACTCCTAGTTAAAGGCTCTCAACTAGTTACTTGCATCAATCTCGTATATATTATATAAGGTAGCGCACACTTCAAGATTTCTGAAATTCATCACACAAACTTTCCTGTTGAGAACATTACACGAGCAAAAACCCAAAAGGCAAGACCGAACGTTCAACCAAGAGTAATGCAAGTGCTCGAAAGAATTTCATAAGATCGATCTCTGATCGTCTAACCGAGATTTCGAGGATCGCGTGTGTGTGTTTCAGAGTTGAGTTTAGTTTGGAATGTGTAAAGGGATTTACCATACGCTCTTTTTAGTTCAAAGATTTTAGATTTTAGTTCTAGAAGTCAATTTAGTTAAAGGGTCAAAAATTTTTAGCTCAATAGCAAAGAGAAAAACAAACAACAAAGAACATCGAATATCGGCACTACGAGATCACCCCCTTTACGCGATTATCGTCCCTCTTTTTGTCCGTTATTATCGAGCGATTGTTTCGACTTAGATCCAATTATGAATAAACGAGATTGTGTTAGATCGAAGACCTGTGAGTACTCGAAGATCAAACCAGGCAGAGCTTTTGGAAAATTGGAATAAAAAAAAGGAAAGAGTTATACGAGCCATGATCCTTTTTCTCAGTAATTGAGTTTGACTGCCCTGTCCCTAGTTCTCAAAAGTGATCAATCACCTTACTTTCTTGGTTGACGAGACGGGAAAAGCGGCAATCTCAACATTAAAGATTCGGTCAATAGCTTTCAACGCTCGGACAACTCAATTTTCACATGAACGTTGCTTAGTATCAGCTCAGAGAAGTTTGTGGGAGGGAGAAAATCATCCACTTAAAGTCCAATTGAATGCAATGGTTACAAGTGCTCGCCTAATGGGGTATCTGTGAAGCAGAATTGAGCAACATAAAATTTGCACAATTGTTTAGAGCATACGTCTTGGCAATTATATGAAAGAGGAACTCGGTACTTTTAGTGGAACACCGACGAGTGGTAATTAGTCTAGTAATTGAACGTTAAGAGACGTATGAAGCTCTCTCTGATTTCAATTGAATTGGTTGTGTATTTTGCTTCTCAAGTGGGTAACAGTTAACAACATAAACATCGTATAAGTGCTGTCAGGGTTAAATGAAGAAGTAAACCAGTACCTAAACCACTTTTTCACCCGCTTTGTCAACTTACAATCCCACAAGATACAGTGTTAATAAACCTTAAATCTGTCGTCAACGCAACATTTAAAAATAAATTCGGGGACCCTGTTTAGCAGCCAATGATAATCAAAAGTAGCCACGAACCAGTGAAGCACAAAGCATTCTACTCAAGTGAGCTGATTTCTTCTTATTAAAACGCTTGGTCACAACCAGGTTTGGAAATTGTATAAGTAGCCCATGAATTTTCCAAAGATTTGCAATTTACCCATGAGATTTTTCATCACAAGCAAAAGTAATTCCTCAACTTGCTTTTACCGTCATTCGTTTTCAAGCAAGCCAGTTGATTGAATCATTACAATGAAGTTATTGTTACAAGTTCACTTGGTGTTGTGGTTTTTGATTGCCACTGTTTGCGGTAGAGATTTCCGTAGAGGAACATTTATTGACTGGGGTAGTAAACGTATTGGTAAAGGCGATGTCCACATTTATTCCAAAGCTGTATGGTCAATCATCAATAATCATGCTTCACATTTTGATGGAAATATTTACGTTGAAGCTCATGCTGGTCTTTACGTTTCTAGTATCTCACCACGTTGTTCATTATCTGCTACTTTGTCCTCTCTGATTTATGGCTTTGTCAACCACGGTGTTGTTTCCTTCAATGCCATTAAGGGTGCTTCAGGCTATGTGTTTAAGATTATGGGTAGCAAATTTGAAAATAACGGTGATTTATTTTTTTCTGCGTCTGGGTTGAGTTCTGTTACTTGTGGTATCAAATCCAAGCGCTGGTACAACAAAGGTTGTATCCATGTTTACCAAAAGTGGAAGAGTGATAGTTGTACCCATTTAGGTTATGATGGGTTGACAATTGTAAACAATGGTCAAATTTGCTTTACTAACCACAATTGGAAACAGCTTGCTGGTATCCTGGGCACAGGATGTGTTACTGCTCATGGCCAATCATCATTTTATTTCTTGAAAACCAATTTGAAGATTGCCGAAAGTCAAATCTTCTATTTGGCTGATGGTGAAACTTCAATCATGGCAGTGGCATCACGTTATAGACCCCAAACGTTCCACGTTAGAGGGTTTGGTAAAATCAATGGTGTTGCCAACAAGATTGGCTTGTCATCAAGATTATATTCTCGAGTTCCGGGAAGAAAACCATGGAGTTACGATGCTAGACGTGGTATATTGACATTGTATACCGGATTATACTCACAACGATTTGAAATTGGAATAGGGTACGATGTCACCAAGTTTGAAATTGTTACTGATAGATGCAGAGGTTTACCTGGTGTTCACTTGGGCGCTTTGCAATACAATGGACCACCACCACATCCAGGCATGCCACCTCAATGTCAACCATGTAAACCAATCCCAAGTATTCCAGGGGAGGAGAAGCCACCAACTAGTTATACAATTGATACTGCTACAATTGAACCAAGTGAAGAGCCAAGTGAAGAACCAGTTGATCCAACTACCGAACCTACTGACGAGCCTACTGTTGAGCCTACTGACGAGCCTACTGTTGAGCCAACCGTTGATCAACCAACCACGTCATTGACCCATGGACTTATCTTGACAGTAACCGTTACTTCTACATCCATCACAACTACTACTTCTACTACCACAGCAATGGGCACAGTGACGGTTAGAGGATGGTTTTGAGGTGCGTGAAAAAGACTCACGTGATCGACTGTAGTGTAAACCTCAGTAGTTTTATAGCTTTTAACACAATGACAGTTTCTTAAATCAATTATCAAATCCCTCCTTCACATTTTAAGTTATAAAGCTGAAATATTCAACAAACAGTCTGGTTGCGATTGGCGAGATCTTCTAGATCTACGCTGTGCTGTGTCAAACTTAATTGTTTTAGGAAATAATATGGAGATGAATTTGACAAGGTTTCACTAAGACGATCTCTGATACTAATAACAGAAGCTTTATCGCCGATCATGTGCACTGATGCCCAGATAGAGTACAAGTCTCGCTGATGATGATTAGCCTCGGTATGATTTGTTCAAATGTGAAATTTCCATATTACACAACTAGTCAAATTAAGGGCACCAATTGAACGTACCAGAATAGTTAAAGTGAAAACAAAGTGCTGTATAGAGGCCAATAGTAATAAAAGTCTTACAGTGGTTGCTCTTTTATTAGCACATTGGTCTTTATTAAACAGTATAGACTGAGTTAAAATAGCTAGTAAAGCTAAGCCTCGATGACTCTCGTATCATTAGAGATTAGGTTTATGAGCTTAAAAGGCGTTCTCAGAAATTCTCATCAATCCCTTCCTAATGGTTCGATTAGTTGAAAAGAAATCCAAATTGAGTAGTTGTACGATGCCAATATAGAGTTATCAATAGTAGAGGAAGCCAAGCCAAGAGAAATTCAACAAAGTTTCAATTTCCTACGAAGAAGAACCCTACTTGCATTCAACGGAGCCTAGTTTCGTCTCGCGATGGAAATAAGTCACTAATTACACAAAACCTTACTTGGAGCGCATTGAAAAATATCACCACAAACGAGAACAAAACCTGCATCAATAAAAATCTCACTTCAAAAAAGCTTTAGAGTTTGCGCGAAGTCGTTACTTGAAATAAGTAGTGTGAACAACATCTACTAACACTCAATAACACTGCCTGATAACAAAGCAACCTCGCTGCTTTGGTTTCAAATTCGGAGAATTACCTAACGATATTTAAACGACGTTTTTTTGATGTTTTATTAGTTTGGGTAAATGCTTACGATAGCACCATTCTTAAAAAAGTTTATTCAATTAGAGGTCTCCCTAAAGGCCAAGTAAATTGGCAAAGCATAATAAGCTGATGTTATACTCAACCGATGTTATCGTCTCGTCAAGGTTTTTTCTTCATGTGTGTTTGCACATCTTTGTTGGTCAAGAATACCCGATAGAGTTTAATCAAAAGTCTAAACACATACTCCTCCAAAACAAACTACACACACCCTTGTTAGTGTAGATTTTGTTAAAAGCCATGGAAAGGTACTGAAACTAAGCTCTTTGGTGTGCAATAATGGCCATGTCTGAGGAAGTTTGATGCACTTAGTCGCCACATTTCAAGAAAACACGACCATTTTGGAAATAGAATTGCCTTTCTGGTGTTGCAAAGATGGTGCACTGCTCAGTAATCCATAAAACTAAGTAGTTCTACAGCAAATGATGTGATACATCACCATATTGGTATGCAATTTGGGATCTAGAGATGGATTTTCACTCGTGAACAATCTAGCTGAATTAAAGCTTGGCTAGACCCTGTCGTTTCTTCAATCTTGTGACGGAAAATTAATTGCGAATTTTCGAGCAAATTCGAAAGGTCAACTCATGTTATGAAGGTTCCAATTGACATCATCATCAAATGATTATCATAGGTTGTGCCAAAGAGGTATTTACACAGCAATTTCTGACCCGGCCCTGTTTCTGAAATTAAAGTTAAAAAATTTGTGCCAAGAGATGTCCGGCTAGGGGATATTTGAAAGCATAATGCACATGGACCTGGGGCATACATTTTCAATTATACATTGGCCAAGTTTACATCTTGGCAAGTCCGTGACGAGTAGAAATCTTCACATTGAAAAGTCCTGATAACAAACCAATTGAAACATTTGCCCATCAAAATGTGTGCAATTGAACATCAAGACGATTGGTGCTCTTCCCTTCAATAGAGTCTAGCTGAAACTAAACTATCATTTGTTTGGCACTCCCTTCGTCTAGTCTTCAATGGATCCTTAAAAATCATCTTGGCGAAAATTGTTGAACCAATAGCCAACGCAGAATCTAAAGTTCAGGACCCTATAAGCATGTTTTCCAGAGTCACTTACCATGAAGAAATCGTCCAATACTGCTTTTTTTTCTTGGGCAGTACTTTCCTTCCCTCTGGATGAAAGAAGCAGACAACATGGGTTTCGGAACACACATTCTGGAACTGTATAAATAACCCATGAATTCACCCAAAACACCACTTGTGGAAAACAATCAATATTTCTAAAAATCAATAACTTCATTCATTTTAACTTGATACAGTTCGATTTATTTCCAACCAATCAAGTCACTGAAATATTTCACTTATGCAATTATTCTTACAAGTTCAAGTAGTATTGTGGTTGCTTGTCACCACGGCATGGGCTAGGGATTTCCATGGCGGTGTTACTGTCGATTGGGGTACCTTGAATGTCGCTAATGGAGATGTTCACATCTATCCTAATTCCATTTGGTCCATCATCAACAATCATGCTTCCAATTTCAATGGAAACATTCAAGTGGATAAAGATGCTGGTCTTTATATCTCCAGTGTTTCACCAAAGGTTTCCTTGTCAGTTACCTTGTCTGCCCTGAAGTGGTTTTTTATCAACAATGGTGTTGTTTCTTTCAATGCAATCAGAGGAGCTTCAAGTTATATATTCAGAATTGTTGGTAACAAATTTGAAAACAATGGTGACTTGTTCTTTTCCGCTTCAGGTGAATCATCTTCACATAGTTACATCAAGTCAATCGACTGGCACAACAATGGGTTAATTCACATTTATCAACAAATGAAGAGTGATAGTTACACCTACTTGGGTTACGATGGAAAAACAATGGTCAATAATGGACAAATTTGTTTCACCAATCAAAACTGGAAGCAACGCTCAAGCATGTTGGGATCGGGTTGTGTTACTGCGCAAGGTAAAGCTTCATTCTACTTTATGAATACCAAATTGAAAATCTCTGAGGGTGAAATCTTTTACTTGAGTGGTGGTGAGACATCGATCATGACTGAAGGATCAACCAATGACCCACAAACTTTCCATGTTAGAGGTTTCGGAACATACAATGGTATGGCCAACAAGATTGGATTGAATGCCAAGTTACATTCCCCTGTTGCAGGCAGGGCTCCATGGGAATACGATGCTAGAGATGGTATCTTGACCTTGCACCATGGATCATACTCACAAAACTTTGAAATTGGTACTGGCTATGACGTTACCAAGTTTGAAATTGTCAGTGACAGAAGCAGAGGTTTGCCAGGAGTCACTTTGGGTGCTATGCAATACAATGCACCTCCACCAAACCCAGGAATGCCAGCAGAATGTAAACCATGTAAGGCAATCCCAGGTATTCCAGGTATTGACCAACCACCACCAACTTATACAATGGACACTGCTACAATAGCACCCACTGAAGAGATTGATGAACCTACTGATGAACCTTTGCCAACCGATGACATCGATGAACCAGAACAAACCACTTCTACAAAACGTGGACTCATCAAGACTGTTACAGTTTTTGCTACAGCTACTGCTTTTGCCACCTCAACTTTCACTATCACCAGCACTGTTTCTCCTTGAACGGGCTAACATTGGTGAGAGTGGAGACACTGTTTAATAAAGTTTGTAACATATCGGTTCTATTACCAAGATGTTTTCATCAATGTTTGTATTTACCGTATTCTCCTTCTTTCGAACTCTCTTTTGTTACTAAAGATCCGTTTTCGGAATAATCTTGCTCAGATTGAAGAGATTAACGAGATCTGCGCAAATTTCAATAAGGACGCGCAAACTCTCGCCGTTGTCGTTTAATGTAAAGAGGTAGTAAACGTTTTGCCAAATAAAACAGGCCCCTAAAGCATATTTCTTAGGCTCTTTCATGTGATCCACAAAAAAGGAGTAAAAGCATGATGGTATAGGCCTCACAACATGGTTGTAGAAAGAAAGAGTACATTATCAATCTCCAAGTTCACCAAATCGTGATCATCCCAATTCGGCTTGGACTAAAGTCTCCATAAATGAAAGCAATGAATTTCGAATCAAATATAGTGAAAGGAAGAGGATAAATAGTTTCCTGGCGCCCTGTTGAAGGGTAAAATGAGCCCTTGAGTAGCAGAAATTGAAATAAAGTGAATTAGTGAAGCCTTTATTTAAGCAACTCGATTATAATTTATTGTTAGAGCTCAAAGTAGTTTCAGTTATCCCATGCTTGATTAAAGCCAATGAGAAAAGCGGGACATTATTTGCCGTATAATATGGCGCTACAGCCCATCTCTATCATCAAATTGAAAACTCTCCTGGTATCTTACATCGCAATGGTGTTAGTTATCGGACGATAAAAGACTCTAATTACACAAAACTCGCATGGTGGTTTTTCACAAAAACCTCTAAAACTCCACGTCAATAAAGAATACACACAGGGAACAAACTCAATAGTTCATGAAACTAGTGCTTGTATTTCAAGGCGTCCCTAAATTTCCGATTAAATTGTCGTAATATACAAGCTCGCTTGAAACATTGTGTCCAGCAGTAGAAAACTTTACTAAACCATGACTAAGTTCAACTATGTGAGACGACAATTGATGAAAGATCTTTAAAAATCTGCTCGAAGGGAAAATTTTTGGAGACACGACGATTGCCGAGCATTTAAAGCTTCTGCTACAGCCAACAAATCTGGATAATTAGTTGAATCTTAAACATCGCGTGTTTAAAGATTCTTATGTGCCAAGAATCTGCCCCGAAATCCGATCTAAAACTGAGCTAACAGAAACACAAAAAACGATACCATGTCTTCTTAAGTTGCTTTTTTCGCTCGGGGTTATGAGCTGTCGAATTATGGGCCATAATACTGGCAATATTGCTACTAAAGGCAACTTCTGTTGTCGCCACTTTGAGAGCCACGCAATTCGGGAAGAATTATTTCCTTTTAAATATTGCGATGGGCTAATTTATTCTCCAGATGCTGTCAATTGACTACACACCCACTTGCAGAAAAAGTCGTGCTTTATCACCCTCTCGATGCATGCATGCATGGTACGAGTGGAAAAAAACTTGCATTTAAACAGATCCAATTTTTGCCTGGCTCTACTGACAAGTTTCGAGTGTAATCTTGACTGTGCGACTATCAACGTATGTCGATACATGGTAGTGATAACGAGGACCTTTACAAAAGATAGAAACAAGTCTTGTTGGGGAGATGTTTTTCCATTCAATGTCTCATCTTCAGTGCTACTCACTACCTTAGTGAGCAAGTTTACCAAGTAATATTTAGTTCGTGCATAGCAACAGAAACATAATGAGCTTAGGGTAAGCAATTGCAATCATAATTCAGGTGAGCTCATATTCTGACGCGTCGGTATGGGGAGTCTAGTCACGTAAGTGGGCATCGAAGCATGTACTGCTTCTCCCGAATCTGAACACCGTTGACGAAAGGGGATGATTGCATAAGTGCAACTATGCGGACTGAACTTCAAGCTGGCGGTATATGGCTACGTGAAAGTTATGAATGCTCCACGTATCACAACTAAATCTAAAGCTCCAAATGGTTTACCTTTTTCTGGGGCCGAAGAGGGTAGTTCACACGCATTTCGAGAACAAGAGCGATGAGTTTGTCGTCAGCGCAAGATCTAAACTTTGCACCCTTCTAACCAGTTTTATGGTATTCGGAAATGCAATCGAAAAATGGGCCAATACTGGTTTTCCAGAGTCACTGGGTTAAAGCACACACAATTGCAAAGGCTATAAATATTCCGTAAATTTCTTCAGCTCATTTATCGAAATGAACTTTGTCTCCAAGAATCAGCAAGTTAGTTCGGTTCAACTCGCTGCACTTTTGTTGACTTCCACCAAGCTATCTCAATCAAAATCATTTTAATGCAGTTGTTGTTAAACGCTCAAGTAGTGGTGTGGTTATTCATTGCCACTGCATGGGGTAGAGAATTACAAGGTGGTTTTATTGTTGACTGGGGTTCCCAAAATGTTGGAAATGGTGATGTCAGCCTTTATTCTAAATCTATATGGTCCATCATCAACAATGCTGCAACAGATTTTCATGGAAACATCAAAGTTGATGCCACGTCTGGTCTTTACGTGTCTACTGTTTCACCACAAGTGTCTTTGTCTGCTACCTTGTATGATCTGATTTACAGTTTTGTGAACGATGGTATTGTCTCCTTTAATGCAATTAGAGGTGCTCCAGGATATATATTCAGAATTATGGGTGACAAGTTTTTAAATAATGGGGATTTGTACTTTGCTGCTTCTGGTGTTGGCTCTGCTGAGAGTGCTATAAAGGGATCAGATTGGCACAACAATGGGTTAATTCACATTTATCAACAAATGAAGAGTGATAGTTACACCTACTTGGGTTACGATGGAAAAACAATGGTCAATAATGGACAAATTTGTTTCACCAATCAAAACTGGAAACAGCTTACCGGTATGTTGGGATCGGGTTGTGTTACTGCTCAAGAGAAAGCTTCATTCTACTTTATGAATACCGATTTACAAATCTCCGAGGGTGAGATCTTTTACTTGAGTGGTGGTGAGACATCGATTATGGCAGTTGGGTCTATTAATAGACCCCAAACTTTCCACGTTAGAGGTTTCGGAACATACAACGGTATGGCTAACAAAATTGGATTAACGGCGACTTTATCCTCTCCAGCTTCAGGAAAAGCTCCATGGGCATACGATGCTGAAAAAGGTATCTTGACATTGTATGTTGGATCATATTCACAAAACTTTGAAATTGGTACTGGATATGACATTACCAAGTTCCGGATTGTCAGTGACACCAGTAGAGGACTACCAGGTATCAATTTAGGTGCAGTACAGTATAACGGTGCTCCACCAAACCTAGGCGTTCCTGCAGAGTGCAAACCATGTAAGGCAGTACCGGGTATTCCAGGAGTTGACAAACCACCAGCAACAACTTACGAAATAGACACAGCTACAATCAAGCCAAGTGATGTACCAAACAAGTCGACTGTGGCACCCTACACTTCTTCAAAGGCAAGCCATGGACTCGTTAAAACCGTAACTGTTTTTTCCACAGACATTGTCATGGCCACATCAACTTTCACAATCACCAGTACAGTTACTCCTTGAGTGAGCTTGGCTCTACGAGAAGGGGGATTTGTACGCTTTTATTTGTAGTTTGTATTAGTTACCAATTTGTTTTCGTGTATTGTTACTTTTCCCTGGTCTCCGTTCACACTTAGATAATGTATGGCTTGTACAAACATCAACGCCGTGGAAAAGTCTTACCAGGGTGAGCGAGAGAGCAAGAATAGTGAATATTCTGTGACCTGAAAGAGCTTTTCATACATACGACCTAACGCAATGAAGAATCAAAAAATTTACTTGATTCAATATATTGTAAAACTGTTTGAAAACTAACGTTGCATCGTTACCATCATCTTGAAACACGATTGATGGGCTCGCAGAAATTTTCCGTGAAGTGATTTAGGAGCTGTACAGAAGGGGCTTGCTTTCTTAAGTTGTCGAAGAAAAGCTCATAGGTTATATTCGAATGGATTAACGAGTCGTCGCCCAAGTCTTTTGAGTTTAAAATGGGATCTGTTATTTTAAAATACCCTGGTCATATCCACGGCCTAGATCATTGCAACCGAATGCATGAGGTGCTTGATGAAAGGTGCGGATTCAAATATTGTAACGAAGCTGATACTTGCTTGTAAACAGCTGTCGAAGACATATGGTTAAAAACGAGCAGCCAAGCCTTTATGGTTAGAAAGAGATCGGCTAAGCATGCATGATTAGAGATTGAGCTACTGGACATGTATGGTTACAAAACACTGCAGTTACATCTCGTTTGAAAGATCGACCCTCTGACGAATCAAAATCTTAACGGTTTGAGAACCTAACCAGAGCATTTGCAAGTTACACAAAACTCTATTTTGTATCCTGTTCCAAAGTCCTCATCAAATATTTGCTCCAGAACCCTGTTCCAAAGTCCTCATCAAATATTTGCTCCAGAACCCTGTTGAGAACTTGAAGTTATTGAAATCTCTCTAAAAAGTAAGCAACGGTCCCAATGGACAAGGGCACCACACAAACAAGGAGGAGCAGTTTGTTGTTTTTTTTCAATAATAGACGAGCGAATTTATTAACCGATAGTGACAAATCTAAAAAACCATACGATTTAGTAAGATGTCAAATTTCGGAAAAGCGTATGCTCGCGCATTGGCAAAAAGAGTGTGGAGAGCCAAGCAAACTGTAGCATAAGATACAGGCCGTTTTACATTTAAATTTCCTTTTTCTACTAACTCAGGGTCCAGAAATCGCGTGTTGAAAAAGAGAAAAAGTTTTTTAGAATTGCCAAGAAATGGCAAAAGAACCGAAAACAGACTAACTTTAGTCACAAACAAAACAAAACAACAAAGCATTACGATTTTGATAATCAATTTTTTTCTTGGCAGGGTTTTTGTTACAAAGATCCCTTTATAAAGAGGCGAGATGAGGTATACTTCACTTCAAAATCTCACCACATTGAACGATGGTTGCTGCAAGTTATCGCCATCAAAACTTGAAAAGAGCTTACGCCTTAGGAGATATCGTCGTCCTTCCAGTATCACAATAGACCGAAACTATGTTGAAAGTTGCTCATACTCGGCTACGATAATAGACACTGACACGACTTATCACAATACTCGATACACGCAGGAAATCAGACGAGGAAATTAGCGAAGAAATTCTCGACTCATTGACAGAACTCAATGCTCGCCTAAACCTGCTTGTGATGGAGCAAAGAAGTGGGCTCAACTGTTGAAGCATCTGGTGGACCTCATATGTTGTTCACCCTGTACTGGTAGTGTATTCTTCCATGACATTGGTCATGCCATCATTACCCATCCATTTGGCAGTATCTCACGTTAAGGAAGGTTTTGAATGATTGACCCCTAATAATGCAGTCAATGAGTTGCGTTGAAGAGAATGTTCTGTTTGCCAAGAGGTAACTACCGGATCTAATGGAATTAGCTTCGAGTTGCTTGTGGCAGCTCGTTTAGGAAAACTGCTTACCCAATTGGTCCTCGACTTTAGTCAGTGACTTCTGTTGAATATTCATATTTTAAAAGTTATTGCCAAGAGATATTGGTTAAGGCGACAAGATGCATTCTATTAAAGAACTTTGTTTGCAAATAGTGATGTTACATGTCTATTAATTCACCAACGCAGTAAAGATTATCACTACCCATCTTTGAACCTTGAGGTGTCTATATTACCCTGTTGGACCCTGATCGATGGCTCTACTGGTTAACTGAAACGATTGCGTCACTTGGGTCCCGTATTTGTATCAATCGTCCCTGTACCGTTTGTTTCAAAAGGTTGCTTCGTTAGGCGCTAGACGGTACTTGAATACTTGCGGGAGTGTGCAAAAGGAGATACAAAAAGTGGCCTAGGTATTTTACTAATATTCGGCTGTTCATTCTTTATTTCCAAAATTTGAGATTACACGAAGCTACATTCCGACGCCTCTTTCAGTGCAAGATCTAAACCCTTTTGAACAAGCTTACAAATACCCATGGACACTTACAATCCAAGAATGGGCTAATAATGATACGTGGGCGTTGCTTCTTCTTCTGAGTGAACGGCCCTTGGTCTCACGCTTTCCGAAACCATATAAATAGCCTTGGAATTCACCCAGAGGTTTCAACTTTCAAAGTTTGTCTCATTAGCTTGCTACACTTTCGTTCATTTTCAGCAAATAAAAGTCAATTTCAAGTATGCAATTAATTTTAAAAGCACAGGTTGTGTTGTGGTTTTTGGTTGCTACCGCTTTAGGTAGAAACTTCCAAGGAGGTACCACTGTCGATTGGGGTAGTCAAAATGTTGGTAATGGTGATGTCCATATCTATTCTGGAGCCATTTGGTCTATCATCAACAATGCTGCGACAGATTTCCATGGAAATATTCAAATTGATAAAAACGCTGGTCTCTATGCTTCAGTCGTCACACCAAGTATCACCTTGTCAGCTACCTTATACGATTCAATCTATGGTTTCGTCAACAATGGTGTTGTCTCCTTCAATGCAATCAAAGGTGCTTCAGGTTACATCTTCAAGATTATGGGTAATAAGTTTGAAAACAATGGTGATTTGTACTTTGCTGCTTCGGGTCAAGGTTCTATGGAAAGTTGGATCAAGGCACCTGACTTCCACAACAACGGGTTCATGCACTTCTACCAAGTGATGAAGAGTGATAGTTACACCTACTTGGGTTATGACGGAAAAACAATGGTCAATAATGGACAAATTTGTTTCACCAATCAAAACTGGAAGCAACTCACTGGTATGTTGGGAACGGGTTGTGTTACTGCTCAAGGTAAAGCTTCATTCTACTTTATGAATACCAATTTACAAATCTCTGAGGGTGAAATCTTTTACTTGAATGGTGGTGAAACATCGATCATGGCAGTTGGATCGACTAACAATCCACAAACTTTCCACGTTAGAGGTTTTGGAACATACAATGGTATGGCCAACAAAATTGGTTTGACTGCAACTTTATCATCTCCAGTTTCAGGAAAACTTCCATGGGCATACAACGCTAGAGATGGTATCTTAACTTTGTACGTTGGATTGTACACTCAAAACTTTGAAATTGGTACTGGATACGACTACACCAAGTTCCAGATTGTCAGTGACACTAGCAGAGGTTTGCCAGGTATTTACTTGGGTGCTGTGCAATACAATGGTCCACCACCAAACGCAGGCATGCCAGCAGAATGTAAACCATGTAAATCAATCCCAGGTATTCCAGGAGTTGATCAACCAGAACCAACTTCAACAACTGAGGCAACTACGAAGACTACTCCTCCACCAGACAAGACTACTCCTCCACCAAACAAGACAACTCCTGAGCCAAACAACTCCTCCAAACATGGACTTATCAAGACAGTTACTGTGTTTGAAACTGATGTTGTTTTGGTTACTTCAACCTACACTCTCACTAGCACGGTGAAACCTTAGGGAGGTTCCGATGTGAGGATACGGACAAGCGTCACGTCAAGTGTTGTGTATACTTTGATAAAATAGTTTGTAGTACCGAATTAATTGAATTCTTTCCTAATTGTTGTTTTTTCGAGTCTGTTTTGGTCTCTTAGAAATCCGGATTTTTTCAATTACGAAATCGCCTTAGTTCAAATTTAAGAAGTGCAGGTACTTTTTATATCCGTAAATATATTATAAATTACTTGATTGACAAGGTATCATCTTGAAAAGGTTCTAGGCATAAGTGGTTGGGAGAGCAGTGTCTTTGGATCATTTTTTTGAAATTTGGCAGGAAATTTGAGTTAAAGTGTGAAATTTTTGTAAAAAAATCAAGAGATCTTTTGTTGACACCTGTCGCGTATGTTTTTCTTGGGGACAAACCACATACAATGGTATACTCGAGGTTAATGCAGCTTTCCCTTCTTTGGTGTACGATCATTCCATGAGTATGCGAGATTCGAGCTACACGATTCAGTCTCTCGACTCAAGAACTTTTCGTGGATTCGACATTCTCAAAATTGGTTAGCTATTTATATACAAAGCCAATGGTACATCCTTTTGCCTCGAGCAATCTTCTTTGACAGATTGATTAAGGCTTGAAGATTGCGGCCTGTCTTCAACACGTTCATCCAAAAGAATTGCACCTCTATAAGCACACCCAGTGTTTATGAAGTAACCTACAATGAAAGCACGTTTTTTGTCAATAAAGAGCTTTGCTTGAGGGGAGCATTAGGTTTGTGATGTTTGCAATATAATACACAAAGTGTGATATAACTACTGTGAATCCTTTTGGTGCCGCATCAGAAAAACATTCCATTTCACCGTATTTAGATAGTGCTTTTACTTCACGGGAAAAACTTGAGTGCAGAATACTGGGCCCATTCAACGGGATGTTTACATAATGCTTTACATAATGCCAAGAGAATTGTTGAGTGCTGTGAGCTGTTGTTATTGGCGATCTATCAATTGGTCTAGCGAGGTCTCAGGCGCTGCTACTTTGAAGATCTGTGTTTACGAGAAATATCTAACAAAAGTTAATCAACGGTGGATTTAGGTCTACTAAACTGACAGCACCAAATCAAGCACCGTTACTACTACTTTCACTAAAATTTTCAGGAGGCACTTCCCAGTTGAACACTCTTTGCAAAAGTCACCGTATACGCGGCAAGTTTACTGCAATTGGTCGCCAGTGTCTGGGAAAACCAAACCCTTGGAAAATATCATAACCATTACAGAATGGCAATACTATTAATGTGTTCAAGATGTTACTTGTCAGCCATACTGACTCGCAGAATATGGCGCGACTTATGCCTACATTGGCACTTATGACTGAGACGAGGAGTGAGAATACAGTCTGAGGGCTACACAATTAAATCTTCTTGGCTAATTGAGGACTTATGGGTGTAATCAAATTTCGCGTACACTATCGTCATCTTGTGGCTCCCGATCAGCATCCAAGATTGTGACAACTTCAAGGGGCCGATATAACATGTGGTGGTGAGGTGTTTATTCACCGATGCGAAGCTATGCTCAAGGGCGATTATTGCGGTTCTTATTGAGAACTTTGCCAAGAGGATCCACTCGAGTGCCGTTGTAAACAAACGCGGCATGCTTTTAGAGCATACATGTGCAGGTACGTCCAAAGTAAGGCCACATTTTTGACGGTTGAGTGACGAGAGAACGTAGTCGTCACTGAGCTCTGATACCCATCACATTAAACAAGAGCATGAGGTTAGGTTCAAGATTGCTAGTTCAGGGAAGAAGTTGTGCAACTTGGCCTTGAGGTTGGTACCGTCTGACAACAGTCGTGTTAAAGGTGCACTCTCGTATCAAATTAGAATGAAACCTCAAATAGTTCAATTGTTTACTGTTCTATGCACCGAAGCACCCGATTTTCAAATACGATGCTAAACACACTAAGCGTGTTTTGTAATGCAAAATCTAAAATGTGGACCCTGTTAGCATGTTCAATGATTACACACCACCAAACCAATGTATCTGTGCTTATTCCCAAGTTTCTTTCGAAATGAAAAGTTATGAACACACACGCTCGAAAATTGTATAAATAGCCCAAGGTTTTTCCCATCCTACCAACTTCCAAACTGATAAAACTACTTAACTGAATTCGTCTCAAGTTGCAATACTAATAGTTTAGTTGGTTTAAACTTTCGCTAATGCAATCATTAATTAAAGTTCAAGTTGTGTTGTGGTTGCTTATTGCCACAGTTTGGGGAAGAGATTTCCATAACGGTGTCACTGTGGACTGGGGTAAGCAAACAATTCCCAAAGGTAACATCCACGTTTGGTCCAATGCTATTTGGTCTATGATCAACAATCATAATGCAGAGTTTCGTGGTAACATTCAAGTTGATAATGATGCCGGTCTTTATGTTTCCAGTGTTACACCCAAGGTTTGCTTGCATGCCAGAATGCCTTCCCTGAAGTATGGTATTGTCAACAATGGTGTCATTTCCTTCAATGCCATCAAGGGTGCTAGAAACTACAGATTTAAAATCATGGGTAACAAGTTTTTAAACAATGGTGATTTCTTTTTAGCCGGTTCAGGTGAAGGTTCTGTTGAAAGCTATATCAAATCAAGAGACTGGCACAACAATGGTTTACTTCACGTTTATCAACTGATGAAAAGTAAAAGTTATACCTATTTGGGTTACGTCAGAAAGACAATGGTTAACAATGGTCAAATCTGTTTCACCAATCAAAACTGGAAACAACACTCGATCATGTTGGGAAAAGGTTGTGTTACTGCTCAGGGCAAATCATCACTTTATTTTAAGAAGACGGATTTAAAAATTTCTGAAGACGAAATCTTTTACTTGAGTGGTGGTGAAACATCGATCATGGCAGTTGGATCAAAGAAAGATCCACAAACATTTCATGTTAGAGGTTTCGGAACCTACGATAATGGTGTTGCAAACAAGATTGGATTAACTGGAAGGTTGAAATCTCCTGCACCAGGCAAAACTCCATGGTCTTACAATGCTAGAGATGGTATCTTGACATTATACCATGGATTATATCATCAAAATTTCGAGATTGGAACTGGTTATGACTTTACCAAGTTCCAAGTTGTTACTGACACTAGTAGAGGATTACCAAGTGTTACCTTGGGTGCTGTTCAATACAATGGTCCACCACCAAATGCAGGCATGCCAGGAGAGTGTAAACCATGTAAGGCAATTCCAAGTATTCCAGGAGTGAGCTCGGAGCCTCAAACTTATGCAATTGATACGTCTGGAATTGCACCAATTTCACTCGACGACTCAGACGATGAGAAACCAGTCGATGACAACGATGACGATTCAAATGACGATTCAAATGATGTATCAGATGATGAAGGATCTGATGAACAAGCCGATGACTCAAATGACGACGCTGATGTTTCTTCCGCACAAGAACCTGTCAGTATAGTCAAGGTTATTGCTACAGCAGTTGTTACTGCCACTGCCATTCAAACCGCTACTGTATCAGCATGAGTTTATTCTAATGTATGAGAGTGGAAAGCTATAAAGCTAGGTAATATTGTACATTGTTTACAGTCTTTAACACCATGATACCCCTTCTTTATTATCTCTCTTACATTTCTAACTTAAAACTCTTCGATCAAATCAGTAAAACTAGAACCTATTTCTTTAGAAACAATCGCAATGACGATTCCCCTTCAAAGAGGTGATCTTGATACGATTTTCTTTCATTGAAAACATTACAATAAAAAGGAGATAACTGATGCTTAAGATTGTTCTCGAAACCAATCAAAAGCCTCTTGTTTTCACAAATTTTCCAACAGGACTTGTTCTTTGTTGAATACTGGAGACGTCGTATCGACTCCAGTAGGCACAGAGGTGCAAGGGAATTTAGAAACAGATTGTTTTCATTATGGAAGAATTCGGAATTCTGCACCTCGGCTGACATACCGAATGGAAGTGGAATTATTCTCGGTGGCTTTCACCAAGGTGCACACGCTGTACCATCTTTCAAGAACGACGCTCACATTGCCTGCCCGCTCACTCTCCTCACAACTTCTCATTGAGTAATCTTTCGAATTGCAATTTGTCCCACCTGACATACTTCAGTCGATTCTTGGTGAAATCGGAATTACCGTATTTATCATACAATTTGAAATACGCATTCAAAATCATCTTTTTCACTTCATTACCAAGAAAGCTCTTGAGATTGGAATCGCCAAAGTCAAGAGCACGATAGTTGGTCAAAGCCTCTTCAAACGAGTCGTTGAATTTTTTAAACAATTCCTTCACTTGTTCTCGTTCCTTATTAGACAAGTTGGTTGCTTGACCGCCCCCAGTACCAATGGACGTATTAGGATTAACACTGCCACTGCCTGCTTGTGTAGCAATAAGAGTCATTCGTTCAATGATAATGTACGAAGCATAGCTCCAATCTTCAAGGAATAATTTGAGGAATCGGTTTTTCAACTTATTGATTCGCTCTTGTCCATTAGAACCTAGCATGTGAAACAAGTCTTGAGAGCGATTAATGATCTGTTCAGCAATAAACAAGTTTCGTAGAAGAATAAACCCCTGGGTGGACTTCTTCATGGCGTGCTCTCCATGTGGTTTCTTTAGTCCAATTTCAATATTAATCATGACACAATCAATAATATCAGCAAAGTAAGAAGACAAAAGAAACTCAGGAGATTTGTCATCAAATGTAGTATTTATGATAATCGAGTTAAATACAGCAATGTATTGTAATGGTGGAGACTCCAGAATCCAATCCCCTGGTTTTCTCGTTTGAATCAATTGTAAAAGTGGTTGTTTGAACTCAGCCATTTTCTTAGCTTGAATCATTGAGTTACTAGTGGCGCCAAATGTTGTGGAGTCGTTGAATTGGATAATGTGTTGAAATTGTGACTCAATTGAGCGAATACAATTGGGGAAAATTGAGGACCCAATAGCTATAAATTGATCAAAGATTTTGCTAAATGAAGTGCTTTTAACCACATAACGATGTTTCAACTGATAATCTACGCGGAGCAAGTTGTCAATAATTTCCAAAAGAATTAAATAGTTGTCGTTGCTGGCACCCAAGGATGTGCTCAATGGCGTCGCCAAAGATTGCATCACTTGATTATATTCACGTATAGCGTACTCCAGGATTTGGGCAATCAACTCTGGCGGTAAAGAACATTGTTTTAATACTAGCACCTCCTCTTTTAATACATTATCCGTAGCATCAGTGAATTGATTATATCCCTTTGTACCCTTTTCGTATGGCCCTTCGATATTTGTAGGTTGTAATTTATGCTCAGCGAGCTTCATACTTTGAATGGCTTTATTACCTCGCTTTTCGACATACTTATTGACAATGTGTTGATCCTTACCTTGTTGGTTGAAATACTCAAAAATCACTTTCACCTCATGTTTCTTATCCATCATTTTATTGGTCTCCAAGTTGAGTACCGTGTCAATGTAGTTTTGCACTTTTAACTCGCTTCTCTCAATTACACTTTGAAAGTTGTATAGAATCCCTTTAAACTGCTTGAACTTTGGTTTGATACGATTGTATAACTCCTGCGATTGATTCAATGTGTTTACGTACTTCATTAAGCCCACAACTTCAATATTGTTGTTCAATGCATTTTCGAAATTGTTGATCTGAGAAGCACTTTGACTCACTTCAGATAGTAGGTCCAAGCCCCCTTCAACTTCCTTTTTGGCCGCAGTCAATTTATTGACTTGTCCAAGGACCGGTTTGATTGTGGTGTGAGCAGCTTGTGATTTTTTGGAGATTTTTGTGAGTGACTGGTTAATGCTCTCAAAGAGAGCTTTTGATTTAATCAAATTTTGATTGAGAACGGCAACATCGGCCTCATCTACGTCCACTTTGTAAGCCATTGGTGTTGACCATGAAGAAAGCGAACTGTTAGTTTTTTGTCGTTGAATTGATTGTGGTGAAAAAATAAAAAACATAAGAATCAAAACTAAAGTGACTCAGGATTTTCCTTCTCATTCAAAACAGTACTTCTGATTTCAAACATATGCGTGATTCAAAGGAGGAAGTAGAACAACTTTGTCTAAAGCTCCAAGAATCAACCAAGCTCAAACGCAATGGTAAATGTATTAAATTCACCAACTATGCACACAACACCACCATTGCTATCGATTCATGGAAATTTCTTGATTTCGATTATGGTAAAGACAAAGTACGATTACCAATTCAAGCTAGAGGGTTGTTCACCATCAACAATGAGTACATAGTGGTGCGTGGATACGATAAGTTTTTCAATGTTGGTGAAAAGAGTTTCACCAGGGAAGATGACTTGAAAAAGACATCAGGTCCTTATGATGTCACACTAAAAGAAAATGGTTGTATCATATTCATCAGTGGGTTACCCACAGGCGATATTCTAGTTTGTTCGAAACACTCTACTGGGTTAAGAGACGACAACACAAGGAACCATGCTTTAGAAGGTGAAGCTCAATTACGTCAACATTTGGGTGACGAGAGAATGGGCCAATTAGCACGCTATTTGTACAAGCACAATTTGACCGCGGTAACTGAATTGTGTGACGATGAATTTGAAGAGCACGTGTTGCCCTATCCAAAGGACAAGTCGGGCCTATACCTACACGGTTTGAACTACAACACAATTAAATTGCAAACTGTGCCAATAGGTGAAGTGGTCAAGTTTGCACAAGAATGGGGCTTCAAAACTATTGAATATCTTCTGTTTAACGACGTTGATGCCCTTTTCAAATTTCTTCACAAATGCAGCGAGACCGGCACCTACAATGGACGTGAGGTCGAGGGTTTCGTTGTTCGTTGCAAACGTAATGGCGATGACTTCTTTTTCAAGTATAAATTCGAAGAGCCATATTTGTTATATCGTCAATTCCGTGAAGTCACGCGACAAATGTTGAATGGTACCCCTTCTCATTCTGTAAAGATTAAAAAGAACAAGTACATCACTAAGAAATATCTTGAATTTGCTGACAAGTTATTCACTGAAAAACCGAAATTAAAAGAGTGTTTCCAACAGGGCCACGGTATTATCCATGTTCGTCAATTGTTTTTGCAAGATTTGCATGAGACCAATGGTATGAACTTGTTAACAATTGATGCAAAACTCACGGAGGAGATGAAGAATCTAGATTTAGAGGATGAAAATACCACGAAATTTTTACTTGTGTCTATATCTACATTAGGTTGCGGTAAGACCACCGTGTTCAATACGTTGCATTCATTATTTCCCGATTGGATTCACATCCAAAATGACAATGTTGCCAAAAAAGCCAAGCTAAAAATTACCGACTTGGCCTTACAAGCTTTAGATAATTACCCGGTGGTGATATTTGATAGAAATAACTCGGAATATAGAGAAAGGAAACAGATATTCACCACGATTTCAGAAAAGAGACATTTATACTTGGATGATGCGATCAATATCAAGTATATTGGTATCAATTTTGTTCATGATGTGAGTCAGGAGGAACTTTGGCGCATCACATATGATAGAGTGAAAAAGAGGGGCGACAACCATCAACTGTTGAAGGCAGCCTCGGATGCAGAATTGACGACCAAAGTAATGAAGGGGTTTATGTCACGGTTCGAACCAGTGAATACCGAGCGTCTTCCGGACTCTCAATTTGACCACGTGATTAACTTGAAGTTAAATGAGAATGATTCTTCGTTGGAAAATGTAAAGATCATCATTGATGAATTGTCAAAGGCGTATCCTCAGTTGGTCAAGAATCGACCAACAGACGAGGAGATTGAGGCAAGGTTCCGAGAGAGCTTGGAGTATAAGCCAACTTTCACAAAGAATATGACATCCAATGGCAAGAGATTGGACCCAACATACTATGCAATCTCAATCGACCGACAACATGTTGAGGATTTGTTTTATGACCTCAATGAAAACGATGAGTTTAATCGATTGAAAAATGAAAAGCTAGTGCAGGAAACATTCCATGTTACGCTAGCTCATATAGCTAGTTCAACTTTACCTGGAAATAAAGCCAAGTGGAAAAAAATCAAGAAATTGTTGGTTAGTGGCGAAGGTAGGCAAGGAGAAAGAAATGTGCTCGAGTTCCACGCCAAAGTGAGGCTTGTTCAATTCGTGTTCAATAGGGGCAAGCTCATCTGCATCAAATGTGAAATTATATCAATCCATCACAACAAAAGTAATGAAGTGGTTGAAATTGAACCTCTTAATAAACATACGCACATCACAGTGGGATGTTTTCCACCTACAAAGCCAGTTGAATCAAATGCGACTTTGGAGGAGTTATACGGCGATGATTCAAAGCAAATAAAACAAGATGGGGTTTACGAAGTTGGGGAAGATGTGATTGAGGTCAAAAAATTGACCACTGATGTGGTATTGGAGAATCAGAAGCTATTTGTGTATTATTAGACTGTATAGAATAATGTCGTGTAATCACAACATTTCAATTTCACGACACGAAGAATCAAATCTCCCAATCGCCTCACCTGAATACCCACGCTACTTTCTTAACAGTTGACATGTTTCAATCCATCAAGTCCTATATTGTTGCCTTATGGCCTGGCCCAGTCTCCCCGGAGCTAAAGAAATCGGTTGAATCGGCCATCGAATCAAACAAGATCTTAGTGTATTCAAAAACCTACTGCCCTTATTGTACCGCCACCAAGGATTTACTAGGAAAGTATGGAGTCGATTACAAATTGATTGAATTGAATACAACTTCAGATGGCGGTGAGGTTCAGCGTGCACTACAAGAAATCAGCGGTCAAAGAACTGTACCAAATGTTTTCATCAATGGTGAGCATATCGGAGGTAACTCTGATTTGCAAGCCTTAGAGAGTAAAGGAGAGTTGAAGAACTTGCTTGCAACATTGTGAGTACGCTGGTGTTGGTTTTTCATTAGATGTATTTGTTTCGAATTGCCAGATTAGATTCATAAATAAAGATTTGTATTCAGAGACTTGTGAAATAACCACCTTGTAGCATCCACACATCATTTAAGCGTATCCTTCAACGTTTCAACTGCCCAAAGATGATATTTTACAAAGATTTGATCATCATGGGTGAGCTCTAGCAAAGACTTTGGTCGAGCCATTGATCTCCGTAGATACCTCTCATTATCAACGACTGAACCGCCGTTTAATTTATGCGACTTTTCATTAGTCTGAGAGACCCTTTGCTGTATCAAATCAATAAACTCACTCATGTACAATGTTAAAACGTCCCAATTTTGTAGTAGATCCGCTTCAGAATCACACACCATCATCATGCTATATTTCCTTTCTTGTCCTCTAGCATTGATGTCATATACCTTGAAAATCTTATTCAAACAATAGCCATATACAGCATCACCGAAAAACATTGACTTGGTTATATCCGATACTGTTTCTACTGACAACGATTTCATCATCAATTTCTTTAAAGCCGCATACCGTCTTTGAGAGCTGGGATAAGCCGTTGAGATGAATGACTTTGAGTTGGAATTTGTCACGAGACTGGCGGCGTTGTCTGGCAAAAACAATTGACATGAGGCACACGCACCTTGAGTTGAGACTGATGTGTGTAGGTACTCTTGAGTCTTATCTTCGGTTGTCGCTTGTGTACAGACAATGATTTGTGGACCATGTAATTCACAGAAATGACTCAAGCATAGTATAAAATTTGGCATTGATTCATCAAGTTGTTAACGAAGTTCATCAAAATTCTACGGACCTTTGTGCGGTTTGGTTACATTTTTTTTTTCCAAATTTCGAAAAAGAGGTTCACAAGAACCAACAGCAGCATTCTTTTTAATAAATTGAGGCCAGTTAACAAAGCATAGTTGAGAGAGTCAATAGAGATTGAACCATGGGGACGCTATCTCTCACATTTTGATCTATGCAAAGTCGAATGATGGCGTAGGATAATCACATAACGACATGTTTTCAATAAGGTTGTGACGATGAGTTTCATAGATACTGAGAGCCCCACTGACGATAGCATGCGTTGGCTTTTAGTATGATGGAGAATCCATATAACCAACTCCAACCATGATAGAGCTGCAGTGGATAGTTTCCTATCTTTGTAAGCTTTTATTGAAGGTCGGAGCTAGTAGAAGTTTATGGATGCAGTCGCTTGGGCAATATTACGTGCCGTCAGTACCTTTCTGAGGCATACCAGCTACTAGGCAATAGCAATATCGGAGTTTCTGCAGGCCTCCACGAGCTTTTGAGATGTTTGGAATTTTCCTTCCAATTTAGACCAATAATGGGTTAACGTGTCCAAGTGTACCAAGTTGTTCAACAAAGTTACATACACTACCTTGATTGTGTGGGAAAGTAATGTCACCCCTTGCTACCATTGAGTAAATCGGCGTTGCGAAATGTGGCTCGGTTGTTTCGCCAAAATTTACACAATTCAGACGTGCAGTCAAGAGAGTAAATTTGAGTTTGCGGAGAATACACCTGAAAGAACACAATCCATCAAATATCGCTAAGCTCCAAGGTGTCACATAATTTTACTGAGGGTGAAGGTGTTGCATTATGCTGGTCATGAAAAATTCGTGGAACCGACTCTTTTTACGAAGTTGTATGATGGTCCCAGGTATCGGTCGAACAACATCCCCTAAGTGCTTCCACTTAGTCTCACCATTTACATATTAACTTACGTTTTCACGGATCATGCTGTTTCAAAATATGCGCCATAATTGAGAAATGTTGCAAAGCCTTGCACTAACCACTAGTTCATATTTTACATCTCTGCACCTACAAACTCCGCCGTTGGTCTATGTATCCACAAGACTTACAAATAGGACAAAATACATGCCATGGCTCTCTTCCCCAATTCGTATCCATAAAACTCCTTGCAGAATTGAAATTCAGAAATTTTGAATTTTTTTTTCTTTTTCTAATCCACTTTTCTTCCGTGAACCTGTTCAACGACAAAACCAAATCTAGAATAACAAGTAACCCGGCGTGTGTGTGTTTGCTGAAAGGGTTTTTCGCATGGGATCAAGAGAAAGAAGTCGGAGCAGTTCCGCACATTCACTCAACGGAGGCTCAACAACGCTGCTGCTGCTGCTGTCAAAGTCAACAACTAATGGGAATGGGAAAAGTCAAAACAAGAAGCGAAAGTCAACTGATGTCAACGGCTCAGCAAAGAGGAAGTCAACCCGTTTGGCAAAACTAGAGCTGAATAATACTCCCAAGCTATCCGCCAGTCCATACATTAAGGAACAAGACAAGGTTGACGTGATATCCGACAGTGAGCCATCGCTGATCTCGTCGGGTCTGGATACCAAATTTACTGAGCCAGAGCTTGCACCACCTACACCTAGTTATACGGGACTACCGTTGGAAGAGTTCCCCTCTGCAAAGATAAAGAAGGAATCACTCTGGCCACAGAAGTTTAAACGAGGTAAGAATAATGTACTGGATACGTCGCGAGAAGTTTCACAAGCTCCTGACGAAAACAAGGAGGAAAAAATGGAAGAGTTCTATAGGTCACAATTGAAGACGCCAGTTACACAAGGCATCACTAACGAAAGTGAAGTTCGAACACCTTCGTCAGGGAAACTGCGAGCGTCGAAAATATCCAAGTTGAAATTAACAGTGCTGACTCCGAAGCAACCAATCAACAGAAAACTGAGCAACAAGACACCAAAAAGTGCACTCAAGAAATTGAAATTCACATCACCAAAAAAGTCGCCGAGTACCAAACTACTAGCGCCTGATACAAAAATTAAAAATGAAGCACATCATGAGGAAGATACACATAAAGACAATGACGATTTCTGCTTTGCTTGTGGACGTCCCGGTATTTTTATATGTTGTGAATCCTGTCCTAAATCGTTTCATTTTACATGTTGTGATCCACCGATTGAGGAACCACCGGAAGATGACTGGTATTGTCATGAATGTTTTGCAAAGAATCACCCTCATTTGATACCCAATTGGAGAGATATAGGGATATTTGGAAAATTGTTGAACGATTTAGAAGTCCGCAATCCGAAGGTGTTTCAACTTCCAAAGCAGTTGAGAGATGATACATTCGTTGGTGTATATACTGGAGAAAATGGCGATTATGCCGATGACACAGAAAAACCCGATTTGCCCACAAGTAAAAGAAATGGGCAACAAATACCTGGATGCAATAGAAATGAAGACTTGGAAATTGATAGTTTATATGATGAGATGGGGTACCCATACTTGTGTCACAAATGCGGAGAATCGGGTCAAAACCACAGGACATTGATTAAATGCGACTATTGCCCCATTGTTTACCATGTTGACTGTCTTCCGTACCCAATGTTTGGTCCGAAAACGATTGGAGATAAATGGAGGTGCCCTAACCATATCAAGGATTTGTTGCCAAAGGGGCTACCAGAATTAAGACAGTTTAAGGACACGGAAGTTTTGGAGAGCTCATTGCATAGCAATTTCATAAAGATATTAGCGACAGAGAGTTTAGTTGTCAAGTTTGATACTGATCAGTACCTCAAAGATAACTCAAAGCACACATTAGACGAGTTTGACATTTATCCTGATGATCTCAGCAAAACGCAAGTGCTTTCCTCTTGGGGGGATGACATGGATGCAATCCATCCCAAGTACAAAGTTCCAGCTTACTTCCAGGCAGAGTCTACACGTGATGGTGTTGCAGCGACAATGCGTGCCAAAGTCGAGGCGATACCAAAATCAGGCTCTGAAAATCTAACCACATATCGAATACCAGAGAGGCTGATACTAGTCGATTTCGTTCAAAAAGTTCATCGCAAAAATGACATTTTAACCCTGAACGAGGAATACGAATATGCCAAAAGGTTGGAAGAAAACCCAAGGGAGTTAGAAGCCGCAAGTGGATTGCAATCCATAAAAGAGCGACAGAAACAGTTAAACTTGGATGCATTACTCAAAGTGGTAAATCTAGAAGAGCCTATAAAATCACAGAAATTGACAACCACCGAGATTGATGAGTTGTTGAAAATCAAGAAATTGATGGAAGCTAAAGGGCAAGATGCCTTGCTTAACTTTTTGAAATCTGGTGAACATTGAGGTTCTATATTTCGTATGTACATGAGATCACTAATGCATATATATTTGGCACATTAGATGTCTTTACTTTTTAGCTGGTCTAAGTGGAAGCTTTGGGATCTCTTCCTCTGTTAATTGTCTCGCATTTGTGAGCTTGATTAGTTCTGTAAATATTTGATGTGGAGGCTTACTAGCACAATCAATAGTCGAGCTATCTGCATCGGTTTGACCGTGAATATGTAGTTTCAATGGTAGTTTAGGCAAATCTTCTTCGTTTTCAACAGTTACATTGGTAACAGTAAATTGAACGTCGGGATTGTGATATCTCAAAGTGGGTAAAGACTCTTTCCAAAAGTATCTGATTCCATGTGCTGGTTTATAAACAAAGGGACGTTGTTGATATACAAACAACTCGAGCTCTTTGTATTTTGATGCATCAAATTTGTAGCTGTTTTCTGGCGTTCCTCGCAAGTTGTTTATCCTCTTTATTTGTTTGAGAAGATTAGGATTGTACTTGTTTTTTGGAGTTATTAACATTTGCATGGACATCTTGGCTTAAGTGTGTATGGTAGGATTGGTATAGGCTTTTTTGTGAGAAAATTTTTTCAATCAATTCAGTCTCTTAATTGCATGGGAATACCGCACACAATAACGGCATGGGTGGATGAGATGTTACACTACGTGTTAACACGAATAGAAACTCGACGCGGTTAACGAGTGACTGGTTGTATAGGTATAGTTTGTATTGTAAATATTTGCTGACCGATACGTAAATATAAGAGCCCTCGCCCCCTTGTTCTTTTCACATCGTGTTGCAAAATACATTACCCCCCACATGTTCTTTACAACGTACCTACTCATACGCTTCATATACTGGATCAATTACATCTTCAGACAACTATCTAACTTGCTCATTGGAACTGTTCTTGAACATAAATTTGACCTAGCATTAGTCACTGGTGGCGGTTCAGGATTGGGCAAAGAATTTGTGTTGCAACTTGTGAGTAGAAAAGTTAGAGTGGTGGTACTCGATATTACAATCCCACAAGAGACGGAGCGAGTGGTTGGTGTGACCTATTTCAAATGTGATGTGAGCAATAGAGAGCATGTTTTAGAAGTTCAAAAACAGGTCCAACTGTCGATCGGAATAGTAACCATTTTGATTAATAATGCTGCAATTGCAACCGGGAAACCATTGTTAGATCTATCATTTCAGGAAATTGAGAAAACCATTCAAACCAATCTCATGTCAAGCTTTTACACGATAAAGGCCTATCTACCCAGCATGATCCTGATTGAACGTGGATACATTGTTACAATTGCGTCAGTTTTGGGATACATGTCGCCAGCACGATTGAGTGCATACGGAGCATCGAAATCTGGTCTCATTGCATTGCACGAATCACTCACGTATGAACTTGGATCACCGACTTTTAGCTCCAACGGAATTAAAACGTTGCTTGTTTGTCCGGGACAAATTAGCACAACAATGTTTAAAGGAGTGAGAACACCGACACAAATCTTTGCACCAGAATTAGATCCCAAGTTTGTCGCTTCATATGTTATACTGGCAATTCTGCAAGGCAGGAGGGGCGAGATCAAGTTGCCCTTTTACGGTAAGTTCCTTCCACTATTCAGGGCTTTTCCATGGCCAATTGTTGCGTTGGCTCGAAAATTATCGGGGATTGATAAGAGTATGGCAAATTTCAAAGCTAAGGTGTCAAGAGTTGCTAGTAGCGTATCGTCAATGATTAGCAGATCGAGGAATGGATCAAGTGAAAACTCTCCAATGTTGTTGAGGGGATCGCTGATTGCCTCACCACAAGCATCAATCTCGTTGAATGTTGAGGAAGAGAATAATGTGGAGATGTCTGCGTAAGATGACGGTGCAATACAAAAGAGGTATGTCTTTCAAATGTGTGTCCACGTTTAATAGCTTTGGGTATGTGCTATATAGTTTCAAGTACCATCTTTGTCTCAGGCCTCTATGATCTGTAGTCACCATTTATAGTAACATACTCATGAGATAAATCACATGTCCAAAAATCGGCACTTTGCCCTCCACCAGTGCCCAAGTCAATCTCTATCACGAGGTCTTCATCTTCCAATATCTTTGATGCTCTTTCCTCGTCTACTTTCTCTGGCTCTCCATTGACTAGCAAGTCCAAACTGCTGCTTCCATCTACTGGCACGAACTTGACGCTTGTTTTGGAAGGTAAGACTGAATCACCACTTGAAACTTGCGCATATCCAATTGCACATAGTATGCGACCCCAATTCGCATCTTTGCCGTACATCGCAGTCTTGAAAAGTGAAGAGTTTGCCACGCTTGATGCGATTGACTTTGCGTCGTCATATGATAAACTGTCCTTGACTTTAATGGTGATAAATTTAGTTGCACCTTCTCCGTCTCTGACGACTAATTGTGCCAATTGTTGGGCAAATTCTGTAATCTCTTTTTGTATAGCAAGAAATCTATCACCAGAAGAAGCGTTAAGGTTAATCAATTCACCACCAGCTGCACCGTTGGCAATGGCTGCGATTGTGTCATTGGTGGACATATCCCCGTCCACAGTAATACTATTGAATGATCTGTCAACCGAATGCTTAAGAATCAGTTGTAAAGCTGAAGGTGAAACTGGTGCATCGGTGACAAAAAAGCCTAATAAGGTGGCCATATTCGGACAAATCATACCAGCACCTTTACATAATCCGGCTAAGGTGTAAGTGTCGTTGTCGATTGTGAATTGTTTACTGAGAAGCTTTGGAAATGTATCAGTGGTGCAAATAGCAGTAGCACAATTGGTCCAGTCTTGATGAGTATTCCCCAAATGGCTCAAGGCTAGTTTCGGTATACCAGATAAAATTTTGTCAATGGGCAAGTTGTTTCCTATTACACCAGTTGACATGACTAACGTAGAGCTGGGTTTATTGCCAAGTACTGAATCTGTCACCAACGTCATGTCTTTTGCATCTTTCATACCTTGTGCTCCAGTTACTGCGTTAGCATTACCACTATTTACAACAATGGAGTTGATTCCTGCCCCTTTGGTTTCCTTTATGATTTGCTGAGATACTTGTACAGGAGCAGCTTTGAACTTGTTTTTGGTAAATACAGCTGCAGCCGATGCGTTTTTGCCAAAAGTGTTGTGAACAATAGCCAAGTCTAAAGATTTTCCGTCCTTTTTGACACCGCAATGGATCCCACCCACAATGTACCCCTTGGGGTAGACACCAGTTTTCGGGACAAATCTTTCTGCTTTAGTGGATAAAAGCCTTAATGTGATGAATCTATTCATGCTTGGGTTTGCCAGTTGTGAGTCAATTTTTTTTTTTTTTGAATATTTTCAAAACTTTTGGTTAAGCGCGATAAAGTGGATTTCCGGATTGGGATGGAAAGAAAAGAAAGAAAAATAAAAGACTTCCCTTGACAATTGATACAACAAAACTGGCATGATGCTACTATGATAAGAAACGCAACAAGAGAGTCATGGTGTTTACTTCGACGATACAAAGAGGTGGCTTCAATTCGACGGTTTGTGGCAACTGCTCCATTTCAGCTCGAATCGAGCTTGTCTATTTTTGACCCAGAGAGGTTTACATTTCCGAACCCTGATCAAGAGAGATGGGATAGTCTAGTGAGGAACTTCACACGTATCTTGTTTACGCAAGATGTGTCAGCCATTTTCAAACAGTTGTCGGAGCTTGAGAGACAGTGCACAAGTCTGTATGACACTGTCAAAACACGGCAAATGCAGATGTTGGAGTTTTTCCAAGGGGGTCTTTACATGTATATTGAGGCCGAGAAAAGGCATAATGTCAAAGAAGTGATTGCAATAGCTCAAGCATATGCTGACTTTATAAAGCGAGCAGCGCATTCAGGAATTGACAAGGGCTTGCTACATTCACACATTGATACCATTTTGACTGCTCTACTACAAGCATTTCATTTGGAACGAGAATGCCGCAAGAGCCAAATATTTTTACCACCAATCAAAAGTATTTTCAACCAAGTTGTTAAAGAGTTTGAAGTCGATCTATCCCTATTCTTTATACAGTTGACTCATGAGCACTTGAAGAAGAGTTTGGAAACACTCAATCTAGGGACTGCAAAATTGAATGCTGCGACGGCGCGTGAGCCCGAATCGATCTCTTTTATTCCAATAGACCCTTACTTGGATGCATTTGGAAACCTATATTTCGACAAAGCTTGCAAATATATCAGCGAGAACAAATTCCAATGGAAAGGTGAACCAGTCACATGCAAAATTTATGACGTTTACGACAATTTACCACAGTATGAAAAGGAGGACTTCCTATTGGAGTACCTTGAGTTTAACAAGATCAAACAGTCAACTCTAGAACATTATACTCACAAATTGATCAAAAGTGCATCGCATGATAATGCAACATCGAAACAGAGTGCAAAGTTCATCCTTCATGAGCATAAGATGATCAAAACTTGGGTCAAGCTAAGCTGCGATAAAGTGCAGCTGTCGATTGTCGATGCACCGGCATCGGAAGAAGAAAAAGTATTATACCATTTCCGACAGTTTGTCGAAGCTTTTCCGATTAGTACAATGGTAAGCAACATTATCCACAAACTAATATCATCTGTCTATTTGGAAAAAGTTGGTGTTGTGGAGATTTTCAGCAGTATGAGGACTACGTTCAAACGAGATGTTTCCTTGATGAAAAAGTCAGACCACAAATCACAACTCTTTAAGTTCATTTCAGATGACGATTTCGATAAGTTGTCTAGCATATTGGTCAAATCGGTGATTGAATCGTGTATGATACTGAGGGTGAATGCTGAGGGATCCGATGCTGACGATGTTGCATCTGGCTTTACAAATGAGGATTTTGCATTCCATCTTGATACGATATACGTATCCCCCGTTAAATCCGAAACTGTCATCAACTTCAATCCGGTACTCAAACAAAAAGTTACATCGATTCCAGTTGGCTCAAATTCCCATCATTTCCCGCTATTATGTCCACCAGAACCATGGCTTGGAGTAAACAAAGGTGCATATATGGAAAGAAACACTCCCTTCTTGAGTGGTTTTGATCAGTTGCAACACCGCATCTTACAAAATGCACAGCATTTAGGGAAACTAGATTCAGCATTCAAATGTCTTGATCAGATGGGTCAGACGGCTTGGGCGATCAATCCAGATGTGTTGCTGGTTTTCAATCAGGTGATGGAATTACCAAATGGTTTTCTTGACATCCCACCAAAGCACTGTGACGAATCTACCAAATCGAAGCAAGAAATTATTGACATCAAGGGATTGAGGCTGAATTTCGAAACTGTCAATATGTTGGCTAATACATTCGATCGCAACGGTGATATGTTATATCATTGTTATGTATTCGACTTCAGAGGTAGAGTATACCCATTGTCGCCATTGACACATTATGGTGGCGATTTAACCCGATCTTTGTTTCAGTTTTGGTATGGTCAACCATTGGGTGTCAATGGCTTTTATTGGGTAAAGTACCAACTAATGTCAGTTTTCGGAAATGAAACTGATTGTGAAAAGTTTTACAACCACAACAAGGAGCAAATTCTCGCATCTGCGTCTGATCCATTGCACAATCATTGGTGGATGAAAGCTGACGAGCCGTTCTCAGCATTGTCAGTTTGCATTGAGATTCAGAAAATTTTACAATTTGTTCAACACGGTAAAGGTTCTATTGAGGAGTATATATGTCGGTTACCTATTCACCAAGATGGTTCATGTAATGGGCTCCAGCATTATGCAGCCTTGGCTGCTGATGAGCTGGGTGGTAAAGCAGTCAATTTGGTTCCCATGGATACAAAACAGGATGTATACTCAACCGTGAAGGATATAGTTGAGCAAAAAATCATTGCTGATGTTGAAAATAGGCTCATGGGGGAAGATCGTGATCATGCTGCATTTATGTTGAAGATTTTGGATCGTAAATTGATTAAACGACCAGTTATGACTACTGTGTATGGTGTTACTTTAGCTGGTGCCAGTCGACAAATTTTGGAAAATATTGAAGATGTCGTATCTGATTATGATGAGAATCCAACCAAGCGTGGATTATATGACGAGGTTACAATTGATAGATTACGCCAGTTTAATTTGAGGTCGACCATGTACCTAGCACGAAAGATTTTATCATCAATTGATGAGCTTTTTTTCAATGCTAAGCAAATGGAAAAATGGCTCGTTGAAAATACCAGACGCATATTGACCAGTTATAACGTGAAAACGTTGGATTACCTTCAACTGAGGACCTTCACATCAGCATCGCTCACATCAAGCTTGGCATCAAAAGCATTAAACAATTGGTACAAAACGCCAATAAGCTATTCACCAATAAGTTGGATATCAGCGAGTGGGTTCCCCGTGATTCAAACGTATCGGAAACGACAACAACCACATAGTGTGACTGGTGCATTGGGATCAATAATGCAACTGGCACTGAATAAAACTGCTCCTATGGATCGACGTAAACATGAGTTGGCAATTGCTCCTAATTTTATACATTCATTGGATGCTAGTCATATGTTTATGACATGTGATGCGTGCGCTGAAGCCAGTGCAGAAGCTGAACCTGGCTCTGAATGTGGTACTGGTCCTGGAGCTGGGTTAATATTTGCATCGATCCATGATTCATATTGGACTCACCCTAACCACGTTGAAAAATTGTCACGGATATTACGTCAAACATTTGTCAAGCTCCATTCATTCGATTATATGACCCATGTTCGCAACGACTTTGTCAAACAAGTGCAAAAATCGTATTGTTTCCAATTGGTTTATTTCGACAAGATGGAGTATAGGGAACTTTATGCTGAATTGCGTGCAATTCGAAAAACGTATGGGGACTACAATAATGACAACAGTAAGAAAGTTTCTGATTTGTTGAGTCTTGAGTTGCGACAGCTACACAAACAAAAACAAGATCATCCAGTGAGCCAATTACTCAAGACACATGATCCTAAATTGTATCATATTGTTGGAAACTACATACACAAGTACACTAACGATATTGATAACAATGCCGATGGATCGTCAGTTGGGACGTTGGGGTTACTACGTAAGAATTTGGTTCCTGTTTTCGTTCCATTACGAATACTCAATCTTCCTAAAAAGGGTACGTTGGATATTACACAAGTTTTGGATAGTAAATACTTTTTCTCTTAAATGGAAAATATTTAGATTTGTAATTTATTTGTTTTCGCTAATCATTTTCTCCAATTTGCCAAATATTTTATCTCGATGTAGAGCTAATGGATCATCCATATCCGATTTGAAAAATCGGTTTCTCTTTATGTCGTGCTCATCGACATCGTCATCATCTTCTTCTTCCTCGTCGGCATCTTCTTCATCCAACCCCATGAATCGCTCAACGTCACCATAATCAAAATACTCTTCTCCATCCCAGCCAATACCATCATGAGGCACATACCCCGCATCATTATCATCATCACCACCTCCGCCTCTTCCGCCACTGTTGATCTCCCCATCACCAATATTCAACTTGTCAAATTCATCCTCAAACGAATTCAATTCTTGTAAACCTTCAGCGTCTTCGTCACTAGGGTAATCATTCTGATAAAAACTTTCAGCATTTGAATCTTCATCATCAGTTAAAACGCTAGGCTTTTTTACTTCGTCTAAATCCTGTTGTGTTGTGTCCAAGATGTTGGAGTCATTGTTTTCGGAATCATCGTCATTGAAAAAACGAATGTAGCCTATTTGAGCCAGTGGATGATTTGCCGTAGTAAGAGGTTCGGCATCGGTTAGTTGGTAGACATCATAAACGTACTGATCGTCATCGTCGTGGTCATTGGTGGTCTTATTGGTGGTGGTGGTAGTGGTAGATTGTGTATCTTGAGATATCGAATCCTGCGATTCAGGTAAATGCTCTTCACTAAGAACATTGGTAATGTCTCTGTGAATTTCTGTATGGCCCCTTCTTTTCCTCTTTTGCTTGGTCCTGACACCTTCTTTTGAAACTACATCTTTAACCATGTTGGCCAATTGATCAGGTATCTCTTCATCAGCAGCATCATAATCAATCCCGCTTTGACGTCGTGTCTCTCCAGGTTGGATAATAAATCGTCGCTTAATCTCCCCTCGGGATGTAGACTCATTGTTGTCACCACCCTCTTGTTGTTGTAAATCCGCTGTAGTCGCTGCCTCTGCCAAGATTGTGTGTAACATAGACTCATTCAACTCTGCATCATTACCAAATTCGGTCTTGGCCAATTTGAACATATAATTGAGTCTATCATTATCAGATTCATAGACAGAGTTGTTTCCAGTTCTCAATTGCTGTTGTTCTAGTGGTGTATGACTACGTGGAGTTGCAATGGGTGATGTGATTGGTGTTGATGGTTTCGATCGTTTAACATTGCGGGTATCTTCCAAAATCAAAGCTTGAAGCGGATCTTGTCCTCTTTTTCTTTTGATTCTTAGGATTCGAGGTGGAGGTTGTGATGTAGGTGTAAGTGGAGGTACATTCTCAGAATTCATGATTTGAAAAGGAAAAGCTGTATATCGTGAATGATGGATTTTTTTGATCATTGTTTGCAACTTGAGCGATCCCTTTTTAAATTAGTACACACATGGAAATGTTACACTATGTTGGAATTGTAGTAAAAAGGGTTCTCAACTGTAAATCACTGAGCATTTGCATCTCTTAGTTTAAAAAGCACCTCATCACCTGAGCTGCTACTCTACACGCAACCATGTATTTATTCTATTACTCTAGTTATTAATACTTGTGTGGATATTAAACATGACTGATGGAAACAGGGTGATTTCAGCCGATACATTACTTTCTACACCAAAACTCATCAAAATCCCTCTAATCACACCACAGGGAAACCAAAGATAGACTTTGGATTTTTTCAACGTATCGTGATCTGAAGAAGCAGCAGCAGCAGCAGCAGCAGCAGCAGCATTAGCTCCACCACCACCAACTCCCGAAACACTTGGACTACTAAACTGACTAATCAATTTGTAATTGTTATCAATCAAGACAAAAGTACCTCTATGATTAGTTCGTAAATTATCGATTTGCTTATTATAAAAACATTTCCATACATCACGACATATGAACTTCATTATATCCAAGATATCAATGATTTTCGTTGATGAGTTTTGGTAGAGTAGTAATTCGGCTATTTTGAGACCAAGGTTATAGCCAAGTGTTTCAATGCGAATGGTGACTTCGTCAGTAGGAAGGGATGGTGTGTCTAGTATATTAACAGTTCCTGGAAGATCATTGGGAAATGGTGACAATTGAGTGTCTATTCTTGTTTGATGCGTGGTATTGGATTGATCCTCTTCACTTTCTTGAGAGGCTGATGTAGATGTTGCGTCTGATTTTGATTCCGATTCTGATGTTATTGATGATGGTTTGGATGATTGTATTGATAGCGTCTTTGATACACGGATTGAAGTTGGGACAAGTTCCTGAAGAAGGAATTCAAAACTGGAGTAGCTTATCTGAGATTGATGAATGTCTTCGGTCATGGTGATAAAGCAAACAGAATTTGGCGGGGTTTTGCAAAGTGAATCTGGCTTTTGGACTCTATCAGCGTTTGGCTTCTGGTTTTTTCGCAGTACAGTCTTTTGTTTTTGTTTTATACTAGCGCGACATAATTGTTCATACCAACGCGACATTTATTATGCAAACCACACAATTACCCAAAAGAATTCCCCTACCTCTAACCCGATCCTGTCGAATTAGGGCAATTAGTTTAAAAGTATGGAACAATATCAAACCAGGAGGTCTTTTTTGTTTGAGCTTAGTCATTTTCTTCTGCCCTCTCTCAGAGTTTTTGCAGTTACTTTCCCAAGCTAAAAGCTGTTTCCATCCTATTCGCTGGCCTAAAAATAAGGGCCCATAGTTTAGAAAGATCTCAGTTCCAAAAAACATTGTATATGGTTATTAGCACGTCTACAGAAGCCTTGATAACTTTCTCAGGTCATCTTTGCTGTTGCTTCTTTTACTCATGGGGTCAATTGTTTTCTAGATAAGTTTGACCGCTTAACTTGAGTCTGACATATAAACCATAGCTCTTCAAATGCGTTTAGTCTGGGTGAATAAGGAGGCAAAAACACTAGTTCCTTTCCTCTTTGGGCTACCAATAACTCAAGATCACGACGTTTATGGATGGCTTCATTGTCAAGTATCAAAGGTCTCGAGCTCTTCAAGTGCCTTGTTTGTTTCAATTCCTCTAAGCACTGACTTTACAAATGAGTAGAAATGATCAACTGTGGTACCAACCCTTGACTTCTTTTCCGAAACTGTGGTGTTGGAATCAGCTTTTCTCTTATTGTTAGGAGCAGTCTCGGCTAGGAGTCGCACCTTCAAGTCAACACATCCTTTTGAAGAGATAGCACCTAAGAATGATACCTTGAGACCTCTTGTGACAGAAACTTTGAGGACAGCCTTTTCACCTACTTTTGGCCATCCGTATTCCCGTCTCATACTAATGTTGAAACCAGTCTCATCAATGAAAACACAGTTCTTTCCAAAGTAAACTTTATCCTTATTTTCAAGTGCCCACTCGAATCTCTGCTGTTTTAATTCTGGCAAATCCCGTCATGGTCCATTTAGAAAGCTTCTTGAGACTAAACTTGCATACATTGGTGAGAAAGATACAAATAGTAAAAGTACTTGCCTTCACATCCTCAAATGTACTCCTTTCGTTTATCCAACAAGAAGTCTCAAATTACAATCGGGTCCCAAAGAACCAACTCTTTCAAAAAGAATTTGTGTTCCTTAATAAAAAGAGGTTTACGACCACGCTTTTTAGGTTCGTCATAAATATTACTAATTTCGTTAACAATACGGCTATTCCAAATTCTTTTCCAAGTATAAGCTATTGGTAAATTGATGTCTGTTACTTGCGTAGCCTTATAAACACCGTTGCTCAAAAACTAATTGCCAGAATCTTTGCTTCTGTGCTTCAGAGAAGTATGTGCACAGTTTTATCTTACGTTTGCAAACTTCATCCTGTTTAGAGTAAATGTCTACATCTACGCCATCGCATTCTATGTCGGAATGTAAATTGTCAACTTCAATTTTAGTTGAATAAAACGCTTCATTGTAATCACTGTAACTAAAACACGACTCCAATGGAGCTGTCTCCCTTCCCCGACCCATCAGGTCTGACTCAGAATTAAAGCAATTACCAAGTCCATCCACATATCCGTCATTACGAAATGTCAACTTAAAGTTCATGTTTTTTCGTGTTTGAATTTATTTTGACCTAGCAAAAAGACAAAATCACATAGGAACAAAAACAACAATGTCCTAGTGTCGTGTCGCTTGTAAGTTACCACAACGACACGACACAATTGGGACTATATCTAGATTCTCCATTCGTTTTGTATATAAATTCATTTCCCCTCAGTTTATATCTATAATATATTCCTTAACCTAAGAATACTAACTTACAGTCTTTACTGTGGCTATATTACACGTAAGGTTTGAAATTTTATGTCTCAATAGTATGCAACAAGATATGAAAAGACTGTAAACAGTTGAATATTTCGAACGTGTAAAATAGTTTTGAGAGCTGATGGGGATGTCAACAGACAAGTTCCTCATAATTAGGGTGAGGATGCTCTGGTACGCTGAAGCCCGTGCTGTGAGGGCGAATGCCTCCTTCCAGGAAGGGGTCGTATTGGTGCTTTGTAAATGAACGGTTGTCAAGACAAGCAACCATCTTCTTGGAGGTATTGTTCACTTTCTTCACTTTGGGTGTTACACATCAGCCCCAAAGTATATTCTAATTTGGAACACGTCAACCATGGGCAACTCCAGTATCTGAATAAGGTCAAGGCTAAAGGTATAGAGGGCTCAGTTTTATCGTGATTGTAGTGTACTTAGCTCAAAGAAAGATTGGTTTAGACACGACTTTGTTGTTGTAATTTTTTTCACACGCATGCACAAAAAAGAGTTGTAAAATGCATGACCTATAACACATAACGCACTCTTTTGTTAATTTGAATAATTGGCACGACCATTTTAATAATAATAATAATAAACTGTATTATGTGCGGTATGTGTATATTCATGTTGATTTTCAACTCAAACCTTGATAATCAACTATTATACACAAAGGGAGTCAATGTAAGAAACTCTAATTTGATTAATAAATCAAACAGAAAAAAGCGATTGATTAAGTAGGATTCATGTACAAAATGTAAGTAGTGAAATGGTGGAAGGTACAGAGACGAGGCAACTGTCGGGTATAGTCAGAACATTTGCTTCAGTATTTGAATTGCTCAGAAACATATGAAGAGCCACTTGGTCGAAAAGTGATTGTGCCAAGTCATGTAAATCAGCTTTCGCAACAGATTCCATTGATAGAAAGTGCCTTTTTGTAAAGACAAACCCACGTTGAATGCTATAGAGGTTATCTGGCATATATGCAAGAAAACAATCAATTGCGTGGGGTTATTTTGTGTAGTAGTCCCTTTGAGAAAACACAAAACACCGCCAGTAAAGTTGAAGAATACTCAGTAGTGTGAAAAACAAACAAAAACAACATCCTACTAAAAGGATGGTAGTTGATGAATACACCCTTGAACATATCACTTTGGCTGATTATTTACTTACATAGATGTAGATTGGTGTGTTTACGTAAGTGCAAAGGAGTTTGGTCGTGTACTTTTGTAATTAAGCTTTATACCATATTATTTTGTTATGTTAATGTTCTGTTTAAAAACGTTATTTAGCTACTTTTGTGTTAAATGATAGTAAATTAATATATGTGTGTATGGATGTTTTGCAAAACACGTACAACAAATAGAACAAAATAACTGACAGAAAGAAAACAACACTCCCAACCTTCCCAACCCAAGAGACAAGACAAGACAAGACAAGACAAGACAGAACAAAAAGTAAAAAGAAAAAAAAAAAAAAAAAAGACAAAAAAGAACGGAGAGACAAAAAAATTTTGTATTTCTTGCAACACACACCTTTGTTTACCACACACCACACATACTCACACATACTTACACAGCATCACTATCATAACGTACAGTATCACAAAAGAGTCAGTGTATTGAATTACTACCGCCACCACTACTACTACTATTACCACTACTACTACTACTACCACTACCACTACTACCACTACCACTATATCAATCTAGAGATAGTCCTACTTAGAAAAAGATTTAACAAAGACAGGTTCCACTGCCAGGGCAGGACATACACACCGACAGTTTTCCACCAACTACAATCTATTCATCCATAGCCTAGGGGCTACTCTACATTTTTGGCTAATCAATTTAATAGCACATTTAGCGCTTGGGCAAAATCACGTCTTAGTCTAGCAATACACTTCGAAGTTATATTATTTTGCTACTGTTCGTGTTTCGTTTAACACCTGCTTCCATAAAAGAATAAGCTTATCATCGCGCTCTTATCTTATCAATATTGGCTCATCAATACTGTTTAGTACCCTCAACTACGAAAAGAAGAAAGATCTTAAAAGTCACAACTACAGACGAAGAGGGAATTGACATTTCCCGACTCAATTACTAGACCGCACTATTTCATTCAACTAAATTTCATTCATCTACGTGTATTATTTCATCACTCCTTTTATTTTTGTTGGGCCACATTTTGCAATCAACCTAAAGCATCATTTTAACAACAATGTCATCAGAAGCAGCTATCACTTACGATAACAACTTGAGCAGTAAAAATCAGTTTAGTCATCTCGCATCGTCATCTGGATCAGCACCAGCATCATCATCACTTATGGCACACGACGGCTCAGCGGGTGCGGGTGTGGGTGCTACTGCTGGGAACCTACCCCCAGGATTATTAAACAACTCATCACTATATGCAAATCTGCCACAGTATTCACTTGCACTGCAACATCAACATCAGCATCAGCATCAACAACTGCAACAACTGCAGCAACAACATCAACAACATCAACAACAACAGCAACAGCAACATCAACAACAACCTCCACCATTGCAGCACTCTCATTCGCATCAGGAACACTTTAGCCAGCCGCAATACCAACATCAGCACTCATCGCATGGACAATCCCCACCAATTACTGGGTTATTAAAGATTTCCAATCTACCTCGCGATCTTACGAGAAGAGAAGCAACTTTGATGTTTGCTCTTGTTATTGATGAAATCTTGAGTATTGATGTCAATGATTACCAGGTGTATGCGTTGTTCAAGAATTTCAATTCATGTATAACAGCTGGTAAGCTTCTTGATGGTCAGCAAATCTTTGGACCAGAATATGCCCCTGTGAAAGTTGAATTTGAAAATAGCCTTCATTCATTAAACTCACCACAAGCTTTGGCACAAACACAATCGGCGTTTAATGCGTTGTCGTTATCATCGACCAACAACATCTCCCCACCAAACAAGTTCAATAGTATTTCCAATTCGCATGGATCATTGCCCTTTTCACAATCGCATCAACTTTCGAATGATTTTAATACGTCTACTCAGAGCGCTCATCCTGTTGCCCCATTTGATGTATTACAAAAGCGACTGTCGGTGGGTACACAGCGATCTAAATTTGCCTTCAGTGATCCATTTTTACACGAGCAGCAGCAGCAGCAGCAGCAGCAGCAGCAACAAACTCACTTTCAACCTCAACAGCAAAGACTTTCCGGCTCTGGGCTTCAATCTGGGCTAACAAATGGCAGCGGCAGTGGCTCTACTCAGTCGCAAACACAACTGGGCTCCAAGTTTAATTTTCAATCGCAGATGCTATCTGATGGGTCGTCGCAAGTTGGGGGTTTAACAAATGGATCATTAGGGTCAAGGACTAGTGCTGGGGTAGGTGACTATTCCGAAGCAACGGGAAAATCGATTTTGTTGATGGAGTCACAAAATGACGCCAGAGATTATGAACAGTTGGTTAGAGATCCGTGGACTTCAAATCAAAACAATGATAGGTTGTCTGCGGCACATAGCCCCACAGTGTATTCCAATCCTGATTGGAACACTTCAGCAGGAACTTCCGCCACTAGTGGTGCATCTGGCTTTGCTTTACAACAACCACCAGACCGCCGAAGAACCTCGTCTTCGTTTTTCAGCTCGCAATTGCCACTGGACCATTTACTGCAACAATTGTCATCACCACCGCATCGTGCAATAGCACCGAACCAAACTCCACCACATGGTCCTTCAGCATCCGGATTGAGGTCAGCTTTGCAACAAGCAAGTGGAGTCAATAGGACAGATTACTCTAGTGGGAATCAGCAACAGAAGTCACTCGCGAATAAAGCTCAAACTTCACCAGCAGCCCTTGTCAATGCTAGTCCTTCAGCAAATGCTACCTCAGTTCAATCGGCAAGCAAAAATCCCACCTCCAAAGACATCCCTGAGCTTTCGCTTTTGGCGAGAGTTCCTCCACCTGCCAACCCAGCAGATCAGAATCCGCCATGTAATACATTGTATGTTGGCAACTTACCTCCTGATGCAACTGAAGCTGAATTACGTGCCTTATTTCAACCACAAAAGGGATTTAGACGGTTATCATTTAGGACAAAGAATTCAACAAACAATAACACTGGTAGTTCCACTTCAACATCTACGTCAACAGGATCAGGAAGCTCAAACTCCAGTGGGCACAATCATGGTCCTATGTGTTTTGTGGAATTCGAGGATGTAGCTCATGCAACCAGAGCGTTGGCCGAATTGTATGGACGAACTTTACCACGACCACATGTTGGTAATAGTGGTAAAGGTGGGATTCGATTATCGTTTTCCAAGAATCCGTTGGGAGTTCGAGGTCCAGGAAATGTGCGGAGAACTTCAACCAACCCCTTGAGTGGAGGTAGTAGCCAACAAGGAGCAACAAATGGCGCAGGTGGAACCACCACTACAAATGGTATGCAAGAAAGTACCACTCTGCACAAACAACAATCGTCATCACAAACTCTGACACAACAACTGAGTAGCGGGAATGGGACTACCAACGGTTCAAACGGAAGTAAATGGGGATAATGCCAATTACAATTGTACCTTCCTAAAGTGAGAGTAACCGAGTTAGTCCACACTTTTTACATTTTTGTTCAATTTTTCATTTTGTTTTAATTTTATGTTAATTTTCTTTGCATTTTTAAGTGAAGTGGTTTTGGATAAAATCAGTGGCAACAGACTCACTGTTTTGTTGGATTGCACTGGTTTTGCTCCACCTTGCACTAGTGTCATTTTTCGATTACCAAGTTTCTCTTTTTTTTCTTTCAATTTTTTACATATTGGTTGTATTTTGTATAAAGAATTTTGTGTATTTTATGTATGTATTATGTGTTTTGAAGGTGTAAGTGTAGGTATAAGAGTATCGAGTGTAGCAAACTTATGGTTACCATGAGCAAAATCACTCCATTGATATTACACATTTGATATAAACGTACTAAACAAAAACAAGTAGGGACCGAAAATCCACGTGTTTTTCTTCAGCTGAATTCATTTCATTAATTTGATCAAATCTTTAGAATTGGCATAAACTTGACTCAACCATTTCGTTTCCAACAACTCCTCAGTATTGATCCTTGATGTTGGGTGTGGATTTAGGAGTTTTAAAATGTACTCACGTGAATCGTAATGGAGGCTCTTGAACAAGTTGATTGCGGAGTTTGATCCTGTTGTTGCTGGTGATGAAGGGTGCGATGATGAAGCGGAGCCGGTAGCGGTGGAGGAGGAAGAGAATGGGGAAGGGGAATGTAGATTGGATGATGATGACTCGTTGTTATTGATGTTGTGATGCAGTTGGTGTAAGTTGAGTTGTGATAGACTAATTTGTGAGTGGCTTGTGCTTCGATTTCGGTTGGAGTTACCAAACGTCGACGTGTGCTGTTGTTGTTGTTGATGATGATGGTACAGTGAGTTGTTGGTGAGGGTCGATATTTGAGGTCGTTGATTCGGTGATGTAGTAATCCCACCAGAGCCCGAGCTAGATGCACCACCTCCTACAGCACCACCTCCTCCCCCTCCACTGCATCGATTCAAATCAGCCAATAACGATTTCAATTGCTCAGGAGTACGAGGATAACTCTGTACATACTTGATAAACACCAAATTTTTGGGATCTTGTAAATTTGCCGACGTCCACGGCGACTTCATCAAGTAAATGACAAAATAACAAACTCCCAAACTCCACAAATCAAGTAATTTCAAACTTTGATAGTCATGAGAAGAAACACAATATTGATTAATACTAAATTCATTCAGTTGCAATTGCACATCGATATCAAATAATTCAGGAGCTTTAAAACTAGGAGTTCCTGAAATTAGTGAATGTGGATTAGTTTTGAATCCAGTGGTTATTGCCTTTGGGTTGCTAATATTTAAGCTATACCCAAAATCACTGATCTTTAATATTCCATCATTGTCAATTAGGATATTCTCTGGTTTTAAATCACGATGCACTATATTGTGATTATGAAGGAAATGGACGCCACGAACAATTTGTTTGAAAAGGGAGTCACGTAAATTGGGCGAAATCTCAATTTGGAATCGTCTTGATTTGGACAAGAAATCAAGCAAGTCTCCTCTGGGGTAAAATGTTAGAATCAAAGCAACTTCATTTTCGAGTCGTAATGGAGTGTCACGCGTCCGCTTCTCCTCTTCCTGGTCCGCTTGATCCTCTTCTCCTTGTTGTTGTTGCGTCTTTTCTTGGCTGGCACTTCTGTTCAGATTATTACTACTACTACCGCCACTGCTATATGCAATAGCAGCGATGTCCAATATAGAAATGACGTTGCGACATGAACTGGATGCTTGGATATTGCGATATTCTCGCCATACTGTCTCAAGATAATTATTATGTGATTCATTAGGTTTTTGTTTGACTCGTTTGAGAACCACAGTTTTGGTATGTTTAGCATCGGTGCCTTTTAAAATTATCCCATTGGCTCCTTCATAAATTGGTTTTGATGAGGTTTTAAAGTAATCGCGACCGATTACTGGGAGAGTGGATAATTCTGGAATTGTGGGGGAATCTTCGTCGTCGATGATGGTGGCGGTGGTGGTGGTAGCGGTGATGACAGTGGTGGCGATGGATGATTTGCACTCTTGTGGTGGTTCTGCTGGTTGGGTATCAGCAAAGCTTCCTCGTTTGTCGTTATTGTTAGATGACATCATCATATTCCGTGGAGCCAATGTATGTTTTATATTGGTTAAGGTGTGGTGTTGTAATTATAGCGAATCCGGTTATTCTGTTACCTCCTGTTTTGAATCATCGAAAAAAAGAAGCTTGTAGTAGTCGTTCATACAATGGTGTTGTGATAAAGAAGATTTAAAGAAAGGGGATGGGAAACTTTCTGAAGATTTGATTATTTAAGTTTTTTCTTTTTGAGATATTTTATTTATGATAAATCAAAGAGATGCGAATTTGGTTTATTCAATTTCGGGTTAAATTAAGCGCCAGGTTAAAAACAATGGCCATAGTACGGTGAAAAGGAAATGGTGGAGATGAACTGTGAAGCATGTAAAGCGCCTTGGTAGTACATTCCACGAGGTGTAGGTATCCAAAGGGAGGTGCTTTGTTACCCCACAGCAAACTTTCAAGTGGCATTTTGATCGCAATGACATAAATGACAAAACGGACCCCGTTCTCCCTTCATATAACAACTTTCTATTTTGTTTCTTTTTTTTTTTCATAGCACAGGCAATAAAACATGCTTTTACGCATATGAAACGACATATTGTTGTAAGTAAGTAGCTGTGAGAGTAAAATGCAAAACGAAGCTGTGATAACGGTTTCTATGATGTATTAATCGCTGTGTTGCTGTAGAATACCGTGTTTCTTGCGGCATGCGGCCAAAAGGAGCAAGAATGATTGCGCGTCATTTGTCAGTCGGACTTCAAAATCCATATGGAGGAGAACTTTTTTCTGAACCGGAGTTAATCCATATTATTATGTCCGATTTCAGGGAAACCTTTGAAATGGAGTTTGATGCGTATCTTTCAACACCAACTATGGTTAGGTTTGGGTTAGTTATCCACACGTCTTTAAAAGGTTCAATAACTTGTTCTATTACATTTTCCATTTATATATTTTTTTGCAGCAATTTTAAAGCAAAATTTGGAGCTTAATTTCTTTGTTATTTCTTCAAACGATTAAAACTATTATATAGGAATTTGTTCTTAAATACTACAACCATAGACAGGTCTTGGATTTTGGACCATTTCAAGTGGTACTCTGTGTTCGCATTTTGAGTCGTATACAATCAGTTCGTTGCGATACCAAATTTCTACTGCACTATCGTTGTTTGACAGGTAAAATATAACCATAAAAAATGTTATACTGGCCATCGTAAATGGTCTCTTGATTTCTGTAAAAGGAATTGACTGAGATATCCAAGGGTATGTAGTGTATGAGTATGTGAGTATGGATGTTATTTACCTAATTCGTTAATGGTATTTCCTAATTGGGAACTTAATTATCCAAAAGTACAGCAATTGTTACACAAAGAAGATAATGTGCAGCAATCTATGGGTTTGTCACGCAAACTGGAAAAGAGAGGATAATACGTCATAAAATCCTTTGCGGATGATGGAAGGGTATTTCAAGAGATGAATATCTAATAATCACAACGTAATTTAGGGGACAAATCTAAACAACAATTGACGTCCTTCAAACATATTGCGCCTTGTTTTTTCAACGATACAGTTTGCAGACGTGCCGGGGACTTGCAATTTCGCGGATATAAAAGAACAATAAACTATTTGCGTAGAGACAATAAACCACAAATGTAAAATAGAACATCCTAGAAGAAGAATATGGGAAGAGGCCATTTGTAGTTATCCTTTTGTTGCGAGTTGGCACTTGTACGTTGGCGCTTTCAAAGCTATGGCTCGAGGGCAATCATTATCATCATCTACATCATGATGTATGTATGTGTGATTTTAAGTCACACGAAGTTACTGTTTTGATCGCAACTTTTTTTTTTTCAGCCTTGCTATACATTTCAAGTGCATTGCCGTGACAAACTTTTCACGTTTGTTTGCTTCTTGTCCCCTCCCTTCTCCGAAACTGTTGAGTCCTTCACTAAGAAAACCTACCTTAAATTACATTTTGTTTCTCTGTTTTCCATTTTTTGCCTAGACTTTTTCTGTAATCCTGGGGTGGGCTGTACAAGGAAGTAAAAAATTTCTTGACTCGAGAAAATCTCACTCAGCCAAGTCATATGATACCATTCGTGATCAAGTTCGAAGTAGAGTTGACTGATCTCACAACCTTTTGAAAAAATGCCATGATTCCAGAGATTGCTATCTAGTAGCGGACTAAGTTATTAATAGAAGCGTATATGTGATCTATAATACGTCTAGACGGTAGCTCTTGCATGTAGTTGCATATATATGGCGCTTATATGTTTATTTATTTTTTGTTGGTCATTAACTTTACACTTTAATGAGTCCCACCAGTCTAGACTCAAAGACATAGTAAGTTTATTCTCTTTAATTACATACGTCTATAACTTTGTAACGTAGGTGTTCTGTCACTCTACTTTATGTAGTGTTTATTGTTTTTGTTGTAGTAGTAGTTTGTTCTTGTGTAATTGGCGTATATTACTTTGTTTGTCCAAATTAAAAATAAAAATTGGTATTGTTACTCCTTTGCTATTGCAGTAACAAAAATAGAATTTTATGTATCATTCATTATTATCCCAAAATTTCATTCCCAAAGCCAAGTTGGTCAGTTCTATATATATATATATATCTCAAGTACCATACTCACTTAAAAACAGCCCCATCACAACTACGTAGAAAGCGGTTGTCAAATCTATATAAGTCGTTTCCACTTTGCAATTGGATCCACTACATATTTTTTCAAAGAATAGGTCACGTTTTCCCTTGTTCTTCATCGCACAGCAAGTATAAACAAAGACACACACCATCTAATACCACTATCGCACAATTGACAAGCTAATCGCTGTTACTACTACTACAACATCTTTTCCCCCTAATGAGAGCATTTACCTTAGTTCCCATATTTTTCCTTTTAGGTTCGACCTTGTTGTTGATTCTCACAGTAATCAATGGTTCGGGAACCTCATCTATACTTGGTAAATTCTACTGGTCAGAAACTGATACTTCGGGCATACCAGGAGCTCAATTTGGTCGGACTAGATGGACATTTTATCGAAGCTGTGGAGTAAGAAATGGTCACAATGCTGATTGTACCAAATCCTCGGCTGCTTATCCTTATTCTCCGAAGGATAATTTCAATTCTGAACAAGGATTGCCTGAATCTTTCATCAGTTCAAGAAAAACCTATTACTATTTGAGTCGTATTGGTTGGGCATTTACTCTTGTTGGGTTATTTTTCACTGTTGTTGCATTGATTGTTGTTCCTTTAAACTTTTGTTTTGCAATTGGTGGAGCCTTGGCGGCAATTTCAACATTTTTGGCTTTCTTGTTTGTCATTACTGCTGCTTGTTTAATCACTGCTGCTCATGTCAAGGGAAGAAATGCTTTCAACAATGCTGGTCACAGTTCCAAGATTGGTGCAAAGGCATTTGGTATCTTGTGGGCAGCTGTTGCTTGCTTGTTGATTACATTTGTTACAACCATTATTTCTGCTCTTGGTACGAGAAGATCAAACAGAAGAAGAAGATCAGGATCGGGTGTTGGTGATGGTGGTGCCTATGGTGCTAGAGACTCAAATGTCTACAATAAGGAGAGTGACGGTGATTATGCACAAGCTAATTATGATGAACCTACTACTAGAGGAGGTGTTTCTGGTGTTGGTGTTACTCCAGGAGTTGCCGGAGCTGGTGTTCATGATGAACCTATTTCTGATGCATCTAAATTTAGATTCTTTAGGGTCAAGAGAGCCAAACCAGAAGAGATCTAAGAAGGGTGTTTTTATTTACCTAATTACTGAAAAATTATCACTTTCCCTTTGATGCACTTTAAATCACGTTGATCAAGTTGCATAATACTGTTCAAAAAGGGGACATGACTTAATCACCTATCTTAAAAGATCTGCAATACGCCACCACCACAGATACCCACGACCTACCAATAAAGCTCGCTTTTATCCACAAGTACGGTTGACAGTTTGTTCGATATTTTTTTGTTTATTTATCCTTTTCTTTTCATGATAATAATTCTTTCATCCGTTGTTTTGTTTTGTTTAGTGTTTTCCGTTTTTGTACTTTCTAATTATTAATATCCTATACTTTTGGTTACAAGGTATTTGTGTCTCTTCTCTACACTCTAGCGTTTCTGTGGTTGTTGTCTTGTAGTTGCTATTGCAATACCAGCCCAATGGGTGAACCTACTTAAGTGACATATTGTTTGAAAAAAGCGATTTCGCACTGGTTACTCGGCTAATACAATATCTTCCCCGAGAAGATAACCAAATCGGGAAGGAACAAGTGTTATATGTGTTTTTGCCACTAATTGATTTTCCCCGTATACAGAGAAAGATCCTTCGTATCGTTCTACATAAGAAAAAGAAAATGGTAAAGGCTGTCTAGTATTAGAGTCTGATGACTGATGAGGGGTATATTTTTTGATTCTGCGCAAAACGAGGACCCTACTGAGTTGTGTATTGCTTGGCATATCAGAAAAATGGTTCCAGGAAATGATGAATGTATTATAGTTTTAAAAAGAAAGGGTTTATTGAACTCTTTCTCGTAAATTTTCCCTCGTAAAATTGAAAAAGTTTGTTATGCACAGCGCAAAGCGCAAAAATGAAAAGCCATACTTACACCCTGACCACAAAAGCTTAACAACTCTTCTATAGTTTCCTCGAATAGATTTACCAGAAGACCTAGGCTCTGTAAAGCTTAAAATGGACTCTTCTACAACAGTTACAGTCTTGGATTGTGCGCTTTACTTTCTTCCCCACTGCACATTTTCTTTTTTCTCATTCAATTTTTTTTCTGTATTGCCACAAAACGCAGAAGCGAATGAACTTGCAAATACCAGCTGTAAATAATTTTGTCACTTAGATGAAGACACATCCAACCAACTAAATGGAATCGGACTGTGAATTGGGCAAAGTAGAGTAAAAGAATAAGCTCCATCGACGAAAAGATGGTGTAGACAATCGACTTGAAGAAGGTTGTAGTGATGGTAATTTATCTCTTTTTTTTTTGCAACTCACTGTACACAGATTGTAAAAAGTATATACACAAATACCGTAAATCACATAACTCACATCTTCCCTTCTTCCATTCAAAAAAGAAACCAGACCACAGTATCTAAAACACTTTGTCTTATCATTATCCCACATCAGTCAATACAAAGACTTGGTTCTTGGAATTTCAAATGTCGTCATTTGATCCCGAAACCATGCTTGATTTCCAATTGCATGATGATCTATTCCCACAATTGCATTCACACCGTCAACAACACTTGACAAACTCAGATCATAACAATAATTCAAACGGATTCAACGGAGATCACCAACACCAACACCACCATCATCATCATCGTCGTTCTCAGCATCAATCGTCGCATTCACCAAGAGCATCAAGTCATGGAATCAGTTACTCTCGATTGTTGCTATCTGATATATTGAATTACGATATTCAAGCAGCAGTTGAACAAGATCATCAACAAACTAAGGCGAAGTACTTGCATCAGAATTCATTTAATCGAGGTTCATCGAATGAAGATCCTCAACAACTGCTACCACTACCAGCACCAGCACCACCAGCACCACCAGCACCCTCATCACGACCAGCATCGGTGTTTGCCAAACACAAACGCAATGATTTTCTTGTTGATTATGATGGTGATGACCTTGATTTGGTCGATTTCGTCAGTAATGAACTCAGAATCACTAGTCCTACCGAGTCAAATACCAACTTAGTCTCGGAGCGGTCATTTTTGACTGATACTTCACATTTAGCTCACGATGAATTGTTGCAAATATTCCAAGATCATGTTGAATGTGAAAACAACGGCAATTCATTTAAACCAACAACCCCAATTGATGATAATGACTACTATGACGACTATGAGCCTGGGTTTGACGCAACTTCATCAAACACAATATCACCTGAATCTTGCATGAATGGGTATATGAAGTTTATAATCGGTTCATCTCAAGCACCAACAACTACATTTGACTTCAATCAAGTTGCAAATGGTTCTGGCTCCAATTCAAGCAACTACTCCACTGTGGAGAATGATTTACTTAGCTTGCCCAGTGTCACTAGTCCCAAACAAGACTTAACACATGATCAAATTATCCGATTGTTTGAAGAAACATGCAAGGAGATTGATGAATGGAAACTGAATTCAGAATCTGATTCACTAAGTCGAGTTAGATTGCATCCAATTCGAACAATCAATGGGTATTCAAGTGGGTTCAATACTATAACCAATGGCAAATTTGATCGTGGTGTTTATGATGGGTTATCACCAGTTGATGAGACATTAAAGGCTAGTCCCGATTTGAAGGAGACTCCATTTGGTGATGCCAATAGTCAAGTTGCATCCAATGATCAATCACCACCACCACTTTTCCCCAATGACTCTTTTGACGATTATGAAGAAGATTACATCCATGACGTATCGATACCACCATTTGTAAGGCAATCTGATGTTATCACCAACAACACTACCGCCATCCTAGCAACTAAAAGATCATCTTCAGTCAGTTCATTGAAATCTGATCAATCGCATTTGTCATTTAACCAAGTGCAGCTAAACATCAGTTCAACTTCAAGTTCACCATTAGAAAAATCCAACAACTCATCCAGTACTTCAACTCCTGGCAAGCATCGCCGCAAAAATGGGCTCAAGAACAAGGTGGGTAGTCCCATAAGGCAAAAGAGTCTTCAAAAAAACATGTTTAGATCTAGCTCCAGTGTGCCCAAGATCGATTTCAGTCAAATGCCAATTGAGTCGACTCCTGATGTTGAATATTCCAAACTGTTGTCATCCAAATCCTCCAAAGTGCCCAGTGGTTCCCATTGTTCTCAATTGATCGAAAAATTGATTGCCCCACTTTTCAATACCGTAACCTGTCTGATTCAACGAACATTATACCTCAGAAATAACCTTGACAAAATTTTTGCTCAACAAGGTTTAACTGATTATGATATTTCCTACAATACCAATTTCAAAAAGACATCATATGAAGCCCAATTCATCTTGACTAAAGTCGATCATAAATTTGGTAAACCAGACAACACTACTCGTGCCGGACTATGCCCCTATTGTGAATCCATTGAATTCTTTGGTTTGAAAAACTCCTCCTATGGCAATCATTTGGCTTATAAACATGGCATTCTCACCAATGGCAAAGTTGTCCCTGATCCAAAATACTATGGCTTGTATCAATTCAAAAAGGGCGAATATGATGAACCAGAAAAAAAGAAGCGCAAGACAAATGCCCATATGTTGGAACGTGAAGGGGTCTTGTGTACCGATTGTTGGCAAATATTAGAAGTCAATTGTACTTCACGATCATCAATCTTGGGCCATTACCTTCGTCATTATCGTGATTCGCATGTTGGATACAAGAAGGAAAATAAATTTGATGGCGAATCAGATGAAAACGAGGATGAAGAGGTGGTTGACCCGTTGGTGTTGGAATTTATATCTCATTGGGAACAATAATGCATCACTATGGTGGACTTTTTTTGCTAATTCATTTGTTTATAGTTTTGATAATGCACATTTTTTTGTATTATGTTTATATTGTATTGTAGTTGGATAGATAGACGTTGTAAATGATCGCATGGTTTGATACAAGGGAGGGGTTTTTCTCCTAGCGAGAATAAATTGATTTATAGAAATCTTTTGAACTAGAACACACGATTTCAAGATCTACGAAAAATGAAGAGATAGAAGACGATCTTTGACCCATCTACACAATAAGTCTAACTGTACAGTTCCACGCCATTTTCGAGCTCAACAATATCCACTGCAATTGAAGGGAAAGCTCGTGGATCTAGATAGCTGGATGAATGATTGGCAAGTGATGTACAAAGGCAGATTCTCTTCGTGTCTAGCACTATTCTACTTAGAGTCACTTGAGTAATAACTACGATGCAGAGCGGATGAGCATTTCAAACCGACTACAAACACAGTTCCGGTTTAGGTGCAAGACCTGCACGGCATTCTAGTCGATCTTTGGCAAAAAACTGTGGACACTACAACTATCTGCATGGAGGTTAATCTGATCATAGCCAGTTCGCCCAGGCTGTGATTTATTCGCCCGTCATCAGTTGCTACAATGAGAAAATGATTGTGTTGTAAGTAAAGCAGATAAAGCCACAGTTTGTACTATTTTTCAATTCATTAATCTCGACAAACACCACAGTTTTTGCAATTAAATTTATCCACACTCCTGTTCCAGATGACACAATCAAATGCCAAATAAACGCAAGACCAGTGGTTTGCTCACTACATGCACTCCGTGTCACAAATAGAAAGAGAGGCAAGTACTAAAGCAGTAACCTGTCAAAATTATATATGAATAATAGATGTCAAAACCTTGGCAGAACGCAATAAGTTGCAGACCAAGCTTAGTTGCAAAAGATGACTAGACCCAAGGGTCAATCCAACATGCTGGACCCAAATGCAGCTTGGATTGAGTGCGCTTAAGCTTATCTCTAGTTGTGCAATCAGAGATAAATTAACAATCGTTAATTTACTGATAACAATAACATTTTGCAATTTAAGCCCAATCTGCAGGAAATGTGCCTTAAGTCATTGTTTAGAGAAGTATACGATCAGTATACAACCAGTATAAAAGCTGGGAACTCTCTCTTCTCCCATTCTTTGTAGGGCCTCTACAAACCCAACTATGTCCAAAGAGATAAAGGCTAATTCAACGATTGACGTAACCGCTCAGTCGTCAGATATCGAATCCTTGAACTTTTCAGGGTACTCCAAGGAGGATATTGATGATGCAAATGAAATATTCCATCATGAGAACCGTCTCAGTTCCAAGTTGAATGCGAGGTTGATTTCCATGATTGCATTGGTTGCAGTTATTGGTACAGGATTGTTTCTTTCAAGTGGTGGTACATTGCATACCACCGGGCCCGTTGGTATGCTTATAAGTTACATATTTGTTGGCACGGTTGTTGCTGCGTCGCAAATCTGTATTGCTGAAGTGAGTTGCTTGTACCCAGCTACATCTTCATTTGTTGCCCATGCAGAGCACTTTATTGATAAATCTTTGGGATTTTCTATGGGTGTGATTGACATTTATTCAGCCGTGATTCCCAGTGAACTTGCTGCTGTTTCCGTTATTATGACGTATTGGTCCGACATTAACCCAGCATTATGGATTTCCATTTTTGGAGTGGTGATCGTTGCCATAAACTGCTACAATGTCAAGTGGTATGGTGAAGTGGAATTTGCTTTTGGAATGTTGAAAATTTTGCTTTGTCTTGGACTTATCTTGACTGGATTAATAATAGATCTAGGAGGTGTTCCAGGTCAGCAAAGACTTGGATTTCATTATTGGAAGCATCCTGGTCCATTTGCTGCAAAGTATGCGTCTGGATCTTTAGGCAAATTCTTGGGGTTCTGGAAATCAGTCAATTCAGTGGTGTATGCTTTTGGTAGTATTCAATCGATCTCAATGTTGGCAGGAGAGACCGAGTACCCAAGGAGAGCCATCTACAGGGCTGCCAAGAGAGTGTTTTACCGTGTTTTTACATTGTACATCTTAATGGTGTTCATTTTGTCGATGATTGTGCCTTATGACGATCCAGTAATTGCTAAACCAAGTGGTACAGCGTCTGCTTCTCCATGGGTGAGAGCCATTTCATTAGCTGGTATCAAAGTGTTACCGCATATCATTAATGCTGTGGTGTTGACATCGGCATTGTCTGCGGCCAACTTAGGTATCATCAAAGCCAGCAGGACATTATATGCACTAGCTTCAAAGAAACAGTTGCCAAAGGTGTTTTTAAAGGTGAACAAACATGGTTTACCTTATGTTGGAGTAACATTTGCGTCCTGCTTTTTACCATTGGCCTATCTCAGTGTCAGCAATACATCAACAAGCGTGTTTAGTTGGTTTCAAAACATTTCATCCTCGGCGATATTATACAACTGGATCGTGATTGCCGTAAACCACATTGCAATGCATCGTGCACTAAAAAGGCAAGGTTTTTCACGAAACAACCTACCATACACATTTTATGGTGGACGCTACGCCGGTTTCTATTCGTTGTTCTTCTCCATCATTTTCTTGTTGACAGGAGGTTTCCCAGTTTTTATTCACGGGTATTGGGATTTTGCCACTTTTTTCAGTGCCTACTTTGTGATTCCATTGGGTTTGGTGTTATTTGTGTTTGCAAAGTTATTCTTCAAAACCGAATACATTAGACCTAGTGAAGTGAAATTGAAGCCGTTGTTCTACGACGTTCAAAACAGACCAGAGCCTAATTTTACCAAATTGAGAGGATGGAGGTGGTTGACTTTGTTATGGGGGTAGGCGTTTTGTAGGGTATGTGGAGTGTGTAGTGTTTGTGGAGTGTGTAGTGTTTGTGTTTAAATTGATGTTAAAGTAAAAGCTGCAAATTGTAGAACACAAAAGTTGATTTTAGGCGATTTTCAATTTGGAGCCACAGTTGCAAATCATCAACGTGAATTAAAATGCGAAAGTGCTTATGCTCAAGGCGGATGGTTATCCCAATAAACTTGGTGTACCTCGAACAGTATAGAGCTTAGTCGAGCAGCACGCCTGACTAGAAGCACACTTTGACGAGGCAATGTATGACAAGGCGGTAGAATACATAATACGTTGAAATTTAAGCTACTTATTGATCAAATCGCAAAACAATATGAAGAAGATAAGTTGGAAAATCGAATCTAAATTCACTCAAGCTTTAAAATTCTTGGCGGTTATCTTTGATACTGATGTGCTCATAATTGGTTTTTGTTTATCAGTCTTCAAAACAATAGCGCCACGATTTACAATGAAACAGCCTCGATACCGTTGTAGATTAAGATATATAAGGGGTATACTTCCTCTTTGCCTCTTCTGTTGTGTATGTACCTTACGTAATCATAAATGTCCATTATTGCAAAAGGAGACAAAGAGCAACCGCTCAACATTGATGTCATTGCCGACGCATCAGACGTTGAGTCATTAAACTCAAAATACTCTAAACAAGATATTGAAGATGCCAACGAAATCTTCCACTATGAGAACAAATTGTCCTCGAAATTGAATGCAAGATTGATTGGTATGATTACATTGGTAGGAGTATTTGGTACCGGGTTGTTCCTTTCCAGTGGTGGAACATTACATACAACAGGTCCAATTGGAATGTTACTTGGCTATATTTTTGTTGGTTCTGTCGTTGGCGCTTCTCAAGTTTGTCAAACTGAGGTTGCTTGTTTGTACCCTGCAACGTCGTCTTATGTGACACACGCTGAACACTTTGTTGATAAAGCACTTGGGTTTGCAATTGGTATTGTTAGCACATATTCTGCTATTGTTCCTGGTGAGTTGGGCGCTGTGTCGGTGCTTATGACCTACTGGTCAGACTTGTCTCCTGCGATATGGGTCACCATCTTTGGTGCTATTGTAATCGCCACCAATTGTTACAATGTGAAATGGTATGGAGAAATTGAATTCTTCTTTGGTATCCTCAAACTTTTACTCTGTGCTGGTCTTATCCTAACTGGTTTGATTATTGATCTTGGTGGTGTTCCGGGACAGGAAAGGTTAGGGTTTCGCTATTGGAAAGACCCCGGCCCATTTGCTGGTAGATATGCAACTGGATCATTGGGTAAGTTTTTGGGCTTCTGGAAGGCTGTCAACTCAATTGTCTATGCTTTTGGTGGAGTCCAAACAATTGCCATGTTGGCGGGTGAAACCGAATATCCAAGGAGAGCTATCCATCGTGCAGCAAAAAGAGTATTCATTAGGGTCTTTTCAATCTATATTTTGATGATCTTCATTTTGTCATTGATAGTGCCATATGATGATGAAGTTATTGCTAAACCGAATGGAACTGCGTCAGGGTCGCCATGGGTGAGAGCTATTTCGTTGGCAGGAATAAAGGTACTTCCACATATTATCAATGCCATTGTGTTGACCTCCGCTTTATCTGCTGGTAACTTAGGTATAATTAAAGGAAGCCGGACCATTTATGCCCTAGCTAGTAAAAAGCAATTACCAAAGGTTTTTTTAAAGGTAAACAAGCACGGATTGCCCTATGTCGCTGTAACCTTTTGTTCCCTTTTTATTCCATTAGGTTACATGGCTGTGAACCATACTTCTGCCAATGTTTTTTCGTGGTTTCAAAACATTACATCAAGCGTGTTGTTATGTGATTGGATCATCATTGCGGTTAATCATATATCTCTTCACAGAGCGATGAAAGCGCAGGGGTACACAAGAAAAGACTTGCCGTACACATTCAAGGTTGGTGCTTATGCTGGTTATTACTCATTGTTTTTTTCAGTGTTGTTTTTGCTAACTGGTGGCTTTCCTGTTTTTATACATGGTTATTGGGATTTCGCAAACTTCTTCAGTGCTTATTTCGCTATCGTTTTAGCATTGGTGTTTTTCATCTTCGGCAAGTTGCTTTTCAAAACAAAGTGGTTAAAGCCGTCGGAAGTCAAGTTGAAACCATTATTTTACGATGTTGAATTGAGAACAGAGCCACAATTCCGGAAATTGAAAGGCTGGGACTGGATTGCGTTGTTGTGGGGATGAAAGAGCCATGTAGAAGTGTATAATTGGCTGATTTGACATCACATTGTATCTCTACACAATTCTTATACAATACTGCTATTCTTACTTTTTGGCACCGTATCTTGACACAGTCTTTCCGTCAGGGATGCTGAACAAAACGGCTGGTTTACCTTCTTCGTATGGCACATCGACTCTATAGTAACCTTTTCTCTCAAATTGGATAATGTCGCCCGAGCGCAAATGAGCAACATTCAAATCAGCAAATGCTTTGGTGTGGAACTCGGTTTCCGGAGTGATGAAATCTTCAAAGTTGTCGTCCTCTTCCAATTTATCCTTGGTGATTAAGTGATCAAAATCAACCAAGTCAACGTCAATCTTATCTTTGGTATCTGCTAACCAAGTCAACTTCTTTGAAGTTTTACGGAAATCACCTTCCAAATGCAAGTTTGCTTCAATTGACTTGACAATATCGCCTTCCTTGACGACTTTAGACACAATGACGTTACCCCAGTCCATGAATGTAACTTCCTCTCCTTCTGTCAAATCAGCATCCTCTTGATCAATGAGCACTTGATTAGCGTAGACGACTGACTTTGTACCAACTTCAGGGTTCTTTTTGTGCTTTGGTTTAGATTCAGTGTGTGGTTCTGAGGGACCGTTTAATAATTTGACAGGAACGGCATTTTCTGTTTCAATGGCAGTGAACCTTGGTGCAACGGGGTCAATAACCTTCTTGTTCAATGCCCAAATGACTGACCAGTCCAAGTTGATGATGTTCTTGGAAGGACCTTGTGCCATGATAAAATTTCTCAACCCTTCAACAGTCATACCTCTTCTTCTAACACCTCTCACTGTTGGGAATCTCGGATCATCCCAGTTGGAAACATAGTTCTTGTCGACGAACCATTGCAATTTTCTTTTTGATAACAAGGTTCTAACAAAATTAACTCTTCCAAAATCCCAAATGGCAACTGGGCGTAAACCCAAAGCTTTCTGAATCCATTCATATTGCGGGTTACGATCTCTATACTCGTTGGTTCTCAATGAATGGGTAATACCTTCAATGGAATCAACAACAGGAACACAAAAATCATAGATTGGGTACATTTTCCATTCAGTTCCAGTTCTATGATGAGGAGTCAAGTTACACCTGTAAATAACAGGATCTCTCAAGGCCTTGTTCAAAGCCTTGTAATCGATTTTGGCTCTCAAACAGTTCTTCAACCCTTCCTCAGTACCATTTTTCATTTCCTCAGTAAAGATTTGCAAGTTCTCTTCAACTGATCTATCCCTTCTAGCTGATGCGTCACCCACCATTCTTTCCTCTCTCATCTTTTCAGTGGGGGTATCATCACAATAAGCTTTTCCGTCCTTGATCAATTTGACAGCTAAGTCATACATTTCTTGGAAGTAGTCAGAAGAATAAGTGATTCTGTCACCTTTGACACCCAACAATTCCAAATCTTCAATGATTGAATCTTGGAACTCAACTTTTTCCTTGGTAGGGTTGGTGTCATCAAACCTGATGATCAACTTACCCTTGTATGCATGAGCAAAATATTCATTCAAAATTGCTGCTTTAGCATGTCCAATGTGTAAGTATCCGGATGGCTCGGGTGGGAATCGAGTAACGACTTTGCCAACTTCAGCACCAGGCAAGTCAATTTCAAAACTGGCCTTGTGGGTTTCCTTTTTACCGGAACCTTTAGCACTTTTGGCGGCTTTTTTCAACTCATTCAACGAGTTGGTGAGTAATTCAGCAGATTTGTCGAATCTGCTATCACTCTGTGACAAGAAGTTGTACCATCTGGAAACGTTTGGGTAAGTTTCACTCTTTAAAACAGAGGCCATGATGGGATTTGCTCGCAAGACACCCCACAAGGCAATATCAGCTAAAGTGACTTGGTAGCCAATAATGTATGATCTAAAGTTCAAATGAGCATCGAGCTTCTCCAAGTCTGTTGCCAAATCTTTGAAATTCTTGGTGTAAAATTTCTCCAATGCAAGTTTAACCCACTCTTGAGATTTTGATTTCTCCAAAAGTACTTGAGGGAAAGTTTGAGCTAAGTAGTCCAATGCATCCAATTGGTCAATGAAAGTTTCACCACTTGGTGTAACCAATTTGATCGCTGATGGGGTTTTCTTGTCGACTGATTTATCATCGACGAATTCAACTGGGATAGAGACATCGGTGTCACTGGAGTTGACAAAGAACACTGCAATCAAAGTTGGATATGGGATAGCAGCTGCCTTCCCGGCCACTGTTAATTGAAACGACATGTTGATAAATGGTGATGTGGTGTACAGTAGTGAAAAAAAATTTCTCATTGGTATATCTTTTCGCAAAATATTGTCGCAGAGGATATATCTTAACACATCCGCCAACACACACACACACACACACACACACACACACACCTGAAAATGTCGAATAGTCAATCTGGATCCCCCCTACCCGAATTGAATAGACCCACTGCCAAGAGGTCTCCCTCTATCTTGGTCACTGATGCTCGTAGTCACCAGGTAAAGGGAGCAAGAGCACCATTTGCTGGTCATAGTTTCAAAAAACAGCAACAACGTCAACAACAGCAACATCAATCACCATACAGCTTTGAGCAACTGCAACATCAGAATGCCTTGCTGAAACGCTTAGCTTTTAGAAATAAATACACTGATATCTCAGTTGACAAGTTGCTAAGTAATTCAAGCGATATACCTTCTGGTCAAAGTCGACTCCCACCAAAGTTGGGAAAAGGTCGTAGTTTTGACAGGAATAGCTCATCTTCGTCTCCACCACCACCACCCATTGTTAGCCCATCGAATCCAGAGACGAGGAGGAACATCAGAAGTATACCCAAGCTATCACAATCGCTACCATCAAGAACGTCCAAAACTTCACAAAAATTGGTATTAATACCCGATGAGCAAAGACATAATGGGTCTCCTCCTCCCAATAGCGGCAATGACGAACGGATGACAGAACCTCCAGACAGTTTAGATATACAAGCTCAAATTTCCAGGTCAAGGGCAGAACTAATGCCAAAGGAGAAACGTGCAAGAGAATTCAGTCGAATGACTGCTTACTTCATCTGTGAGGAATTCGATCTACCAGCTGTGGCGAAGTTCCTTAGGAAAAACCACGAGGTTAAGCCCAGGCTATACGATGAAGCATTGTATGTTCCTTATACATTGCCATTGTTGCCAGGAACCGATGGATTACGTGTTAAATCAAACAACTCCATAAAACTACAAGCAAAGAATAAACACATGGAGAAAATGATAAACAAATCAGAGCAAACTGACCATCTTTATGAGTATTATTCAGGAGTGGAAACACCAGAGGATGCAAACAATTACTCAATGGATCCGGAGTTGGAAAATTTTGACAATAGCAGCCCCTTTGACCCCAGTGAGCCACAATTTTTTGCTCCTCCTTTAGATTCGTCGAGAATCAGCGATGATGGTGATAGTGGTGATTCAAACAGTGACAAGAGTGATGAAAATCCAAAGAAAAGGGAAGTAATACACAGCTCATTGTCATCATCGGTCCATAATCTGTCCGATGTGTCCAAACACCACGCAGAAATGTTTGTTTTTGCATATGGTGTTGTTGTGTTTTGGAATTTTTCCGAAGTTCATGAAAAGAATATTCTTGCTGATTTGGCATTTGCCGACCAGGAGCTTCTCATTAATCCTATTGATGAGCAGGATATTGAAACTGAAGAGTTTCATTTTGAGTATGACAGAGACATACACAGGCCAAGGATATACAACGATATGATCACCTTGCGGTCCAGCGACCACTTGATAAAACTCACAATGTCTCATGCCATTGCGCAACTGACGAAGCTAGGATTATTTGAGAGCAGAATGGTAAACATCTTGCATCTGATTAGTAAACTTCCCAAAAAATTGGCATTGACTGGAAGACTAGGCCTCAAAAGGAATCAATTATTAAAAAAATCTGGAAAACTATTTAAACTACGTGTGGATGTCAACTTGTCAAGCTCAATTTTGGATACTCCCGATTTCTTTTGGTCATTTGAACCTGCTTTGCATCCTTTGTACAATGCAGTTCGAGAGTATTTGGAGATTGATCAGAGGGTACAAGTGTTGAATGATCGGTGTAAAGTGTTTTTGGAATTTTCTGACATTGTGACAGACAGTATGAACGAAAAGAATACAAATCGGATTACCTGGATGTTGATCATCATTATATTTCTCAGTCTTTTTGTTAGTGTTTTTGAGTTTATATTGGAAGTAATGTAAAAATGTGTGTACGACTAAAAAAAAAACATATCGTTTTATAACTTTGTTGCAAACCGCCAATGGTCCTACCGTCCATATACTCCCACGAAGGACTTTCTCGGACAGATGCTAATAAACCAATCACCTCCGGGAAGAAGCGAGAAAACCTTCCTACTGAGTATACCTTGAAAACTATCGACGATAGGGTTCAAGCAGCAGTGGAACAGCAAGATCACGATGGAGATATAGAGATGGTTCCTATGGAGAATGAGCAAGAGGTTGATCTAATAACGTCGTATGTGAGTTATTCCCGTGATGCAAATTATTATGACGACGATTTGAATATGAATATAGAGCATGCCCCTGATTTCTCGTTAGTAGAGGGAAATATATCATTCTTGATTATAGATACCAATTTTTGCATATCGCATCTAACTATCCTCGATGAACTCAACAAAATAGCAAACGACTATGGCCTTAAGATAATAATTCCAGTCTATGTGATTCAAGAGTTGGATGGGTTAAAGAACTCGACAAAGTTGGAAACAGGAAACGAATCAGTCAGAAATCTTGCTAGATGGGCGAATGAGTGGATATATAACCAGCTCGCCAATGGTCTGACTATAGTGAAGGGACAAAAACTAAATCAAAGACTAAATGCAGACTTGACAAAGGATGATGCTATTCTAGATTGTTGTCTTTATTTTCAACACCACTATGCACATCATTTGATTGTTCTTTTATCAAATGACAAAAACCTATGCAGTAAGGCTTTGATGCATGAGATCCTAACTGTCAGTTTTCGACAAGGCATGGAGGCGAAATTGATTGGTCAAAAGATAATGGAAGAAAGTTTGTCGAGATTTGGCCAACGTGAAGCAAAGTATAAGCTCGTTGTTAACCATGAAGTGCCAACCCAGCCGCAGTCTTTGGCGCCCGAGATTACTGAAGTTGCAAATACCATAACCACTACTGAAACATCACCACTGACAGTAATTTATACAGAGATTCAAACGCTTTTACTGAGTGTCTTACATCGTTGTATGGTTGCAGAGTACCAAGAGGACCTTGATCTAATACGGGACTACAAAAAGGACAACTTGGTGAATTTACGTCAGTGCAGCCAATTATTAATTCGATTTTGGTCTTCCGTATTTCAACAATATTTCAAAGCGATGCCAGGAAGATTTGTGCCTTTTGAAGAAATCGGCCAAGGTAGACGGCTGAAAAAGATACCTGTATATACTGACGAACCAACTCCCCAAAATGTCGCAAAATTTGTTGCTTTTTGGTCAGCAGTGTTGAAAGTGTTGTACCATGGCATCATGAATGAGCAAGAAAATGAGGCATTGGATATTTTTATACTCCGGTGGAAGGATTTGGCACCGAAAATTTGATCAAAGTTGGCCAATCTTTTTACGCTTTGGAGATTCGTTTCGAGATGAGTTCGTGGACTGTGATCGTTTTGATGGGTTTACAAGCATACCTATTGGAGCTTTTTTTGTGGGTTGGGGAAGTTTTTGCACTGGCAATTGTGAGCCGTCCTCTGTGAGGGGTGTTTTGTCCTTTGTGAGGGGCGTTTTGTCCTTTGTGTTGGCCACCCATGTAGTTGTAATTGCAATTTCAATATCATGCTTGACCGAATCCAAGTCTTGTAATCTATGCCTCTTGTAATCCTCTCGCACTTTCTTTTCCCACCGTTTCTGGTCAAAGTCGCCAATCAAATGAAGCACTTCCTTGTTGTTTTTCTTGTACTGTTTGATCAACTGCTCACCATGTGTTTGTTTGAAATTCAACTCCAAGAATTTGGCGTAGGACTCTTTGGCTTCCAGGATGCTCTTCAACTGCTCTATTTCATACAGAAGATACGAAGTGTTGGCAAACTGCTGAAAATTAAGTTTGCATAGGAACTCAATTGTCACCTCAGGTTGTTGTTTCTTTAATTCAAATTTCCAAGTAAAGTCCAAATTAAATTGTGCAATTAAGCTGGGGCCATCGACGAAGGTGATTTTTTGGGGTATGTTCTTTGCCAAAGTGTCCAATACCAAAACCAATTTTTCATCACTCAAACTATCTATTCCCAAATCACTAGCTTTCTTTGACAAGCTTTGCTTGTCTAATTCCTCCATCCAGACCGTTTCGAAATTACTAAAGTAAAATCCGCAAGTGAGTTGAGTGCAATCATAGACGATACCATAAATGCAATCACATGGTTGTACAAATTCAATCGCCTTGTAGTGCCATTGTGTTGGGAGTTCATACATATAGAAACGTTTTGCACCAATACATTTGTAACATTTTATTTTTCATCCACAAAGTATGTCCTCCAATCAATTAATAATAACCGACAAGCAGTGGCAATTACTTGTCGATAGAGTCAAATCACACCAACAATCGAATGAGTTCAGATACCTTATTTCCGTAGCAGGTGTGCCCGGTGCTGGGAAGACCACGTTTGCAAATAAAATGGCAATGGAATTGTCGAAACAAGTTGCACCGACCATGGTCCTCTCTCAAGACGGGTTCCATCTATACAGATCTGAATTACAGGCAATGCCTAATGCAGAAGAGGCGATAAGACGAAGAGGAGCCCCCTTTACATTCAATGCAAAGGCATTTGTCAGTTTGGTGTCCCAGTTAAAGGACAAAAGCAACACAGTGAAAGCTCCTTCATTTGATCACAAAGTGAAAGATCCTATTGAGGATGACATTGTGATAGACCCATCGGTGGATATAGTGATAATTGAGGGCAACTACACATCCCTTAAGGATGAAAGTTGGGCCGATCTAAGTCTTTTTGTTGATGACACCTGGTTCATTTCCACCCCAGAATCAGTCGTGAGATCCCGGATTATAAAACGTCACTTGGAGGCTGGTATAGCCAATAATGAGGAAGAGGCAATTGAGAGGGCTGACGGAAGTGACTTGCAAAATGCGAAATATATCATCGAGAACTCAAAAATTACAAATGTTTCAATACTAGCTGAATAGATAATATATACACCTACTTTGGTTCAACGTTGTATCTCATCTTAATACCCATTGCTGAAAGCTCACTATCCAAATATTTCAATACGAATGGAATAGCGACAGTGGTGGTATTATCACCGCCAACAAATTTAACACCGTGGCCATCTTCCCATATATCGGAATCTTCAGCAAAACTGTCATATTTGTCCAATCTAATAGAGCATCTCCTACACCTGATGCTGGCCATTGATCCAATTCTAGGAACCGACGTTTGTGTAGTTAGTATTGAGCCACATGACTTACATATTGAGGTTTGCGTATAATCTGAACAGTTCAACAACCTATCTTGCAACAAGAATGCAGTACCATGACCGATCAATGCATCTCTTTCCATTTCACCCACACGAATACCTCCTGATCTTTTTCTACCTTTTACTGGTTGCATTGTCAATGAATTCACTGGACCAGTTGATCTTACTTGAAACTTGTCATTAACCATATGTCTCAATCTTTGATAATAAACACATCCAATGTATATATCACAGCGCAATTCCTCACCAGTAGCACCTGAATACATTGGCTCATTTCCGTGGAAATTGTAACCTGCCTTCAACAACTGTTCTCCGAAATAATCAGCCGGTGTATCTGATTCACTGAATTTCCAAGGGGTAGCATCTTGTGCGACACCGTGCAATGCACCGGCTTTACCAGCCAAAGATTCAACAAACATACCAATGGTCATACGCGAGGGGAAAGCGTGTGGGTTGATAATAACATCAGGTTGCATTCCACTTTCAGTGAATGGCATGTCTATTTGTGGCCATTTTCTCGAACAAACACCCTTTTGCCCATGTCTGGAAGAGAATTTGTCCCCAATAATAGGTTGTCTGGTGATTCTGTACTTGATGGTGACTTGCTGACCCTCATTGTCACCAGCGTCATCTCCAAGCAATTTAACTTCTTCAATATATGCAGGCTCACTCGAATGATACGTCTTGACCTTGGTTTTTCCAAGAGTGTCATCGTAATATGCAAGAATTGGATCACCTTCTTCCACTTTTACTCCAATCACTGGGAACCCGTCGTCATCTAGCTTGGTCTTCCACGCCTCTGGCCATTCATCATCACCAAAACCAAAATGTTGCGTGATTGGATCACCTCTTCTTCTTGATTGAGACAAATCAATTTTCTCCACTTTGTAAACAGTACCATACCCGAAACCCCTTTCATCTGATGACTTGTTGATGATCATTGCATCGTCCATATCATAGCCTGTGTAAGATATAACAGCAACGATTGCATTCATACCATTGGGGAAGTTGTCCATTCCGTAATCATCATACAAATTGGCTTTAACAATTGGTGTTTGACCAGTTTGCAAACGGTACAATTTATTGTCTGACCTGTGAACCAATGCGGTACCGGGAGTACCCATTGTTTGCTTACCCATCTGGCATTGATACATATTTCTTGGTGATTGATTGAAATCCGAAAATGGTGTCAAATTAGCCAAAATAGAAAGAATGTTAGTTGGCGAAAACTCAACGTGTGAATGTACATTGTTTTCGATTTCCTCTGGGGTAACAGCAACATTCATGTAAACTTGTTCAAAGGGACCAACAATGTCCTCTTTGCCCAAAGGCAAATACTTTACTGGTCTCATCATTCGCGAGTGGCCACCAAATAAGTATAAACCAGGGTATTGACCTTTACTCGATGGAGGAACGTATCCGATTTCCAAATCCAATGGCAACCCATGAGTACCTTCAACTTTCCAGAATCTCAATGTATCTGCCACAATTTTACCTTGTTCATGAGTTGTCCAACCAACAATTTTACCATCTAATTGCACGCAACACAAGTTTGGTCCAGCGGCAAATGCACTTGCTGGTGAAACACCGAGTTGCGCCAAGGCAGCTGGCACTTGCGACACGTCAGTAGCGCTAGTGGCAATGATACACTTGTGCGATAAATGGTTCAATAACCCACATGGTGATCCATCGGGAGTATGGACAGGGCATAAGAATCCCCATGACTCAGGTAACAACTTACGAACCGTGGTTGTTTTCAATTCAGCAAAGAAAGAACCCCTATGCACCATTCTGAAATGTGAAATAAAACGATGAAAATTGATCTTTTCGGCAACAACAGTGTAACCAGAGACTTGTTGCAAATCTAAACCAGATTGAGATACCAAATTACCAGTTGACAAGAAATATTGCAATTTTTGACCAATGTTTTCATTGATTCGAGAAAACACTCGGGTAATGTACTTACGGTCGGAAAAATTCACACCAACACCTCGGTTTATATCTGATTGCACTTGAAGTTTGAAATTTTGCAAATACTCATCGATTTTTTCTTTGATAATCATACCATACAAAAATCCACCCAATAGAACTTCTTGATGCTGAGTGGCATCTGGATTATCAGGGGCACAATCACCAGCCACTAGCGAGTACAATTTTCGAATCATAAACAACAACATACGAAATTTGTCCTTGTTATCAGGTAAATGTACTAAAACAATTCTTTGTAAAACTTCTTTTCCCACGTCAATATCCGATACATCAGGAGTGGCACCAAAAACAACTCTAAATTTGTCACCCAAATAAGCCAATGTTTCCTGTTGCGAGTGCAAATGGTACGATTTAAATGTTCTCAACAACAACTCCAAACGATCAGTCAAGAATGAATTTTCAACATCATGGCCAACAATACCATCGAAAATTTCACGATCATTAGTCTCAACGAGAGCTTTCAAAATCATAACAACTGGAACTAAATACTCGTTTTTCTTCCATGAAAATCTGAAAGTGACATTACCATCGTTGAGATAATGTAATACATTTGTTTGTGAAGTTTGGTCTGGTCTCACTGATCTGATTTGAATACCAAACTTGGTGTATGATGCACCTCTATTGGCAAATGACGGACGAATTATTGCCATAGGATGATTCCTCCTTTGCACAATCAACATACGAATCAACTTTTCAATACCGTTTACAATAAAATACCCACCTAGTTCATCACTCTCCTCTTTTGCTTCAACCAATTGATTTGGTGACATTTTCTGTAAATGACATCTATTTGATTTTAACATGATGGGAATTTGTCCTGCTTCTCTGATTTCACTTTGTTCTTCGCCATCATTAACACTCCATGTTACGTTCAACATTAATCTGGCTTTATAAGTGGTCATTCTCTCACGACACTCACTGGGCATTGTCTTTCTGTTGATGGATAATTTGTCAGTTGGTGGAACGCTTGGCTTAGCTATGGATACCGATTCAACTCTGATATTAAGCTTATTTCCTAGCCTGTCTGTCTCTTTGGAATCAAATATCGTCTTTGATCCAATGTCCTTAACGGCCATGTTTAGCAACCCACCATCTTCACCATCAGTCAATGCGTCGAATGATCCAATATGTGGTGCCACTGCATTCTCCAACAATGGATATATTTCAGATTTGTTTTTAGGGGGATTCTGGAACCTCTGTTCTCTTGTAAGAGTACGAAATTGTGCTTGCGTCATGGTGCAATCTGATTCGAAAGGGTACAGAAGATGTCAAATTTTTTTTTCCAAGTTTTCACGAGATGAGTTTGAGATTTTGGTTGCACAAAAATATAATCACAACACCAACCAAATGGCCAACTCAAGATATGAATACGTGAAAGCGTTTGAAAGGGAGAATTATCTACTCCCTGATACATTCATTGTCATACGTGTTGATGGGAAAGGTTTCCATAAGTTCTCACAGCATTATCGTTTTGATAAACCAAATGATTTACGGGCGTTGGGAGTCATGAATCGAGCCGCTTTAAAGGTAATGCAGAAATACAGTGACGTCTTGATGGCATATGGCGACTCCGATGAGTATAGCTTTTTATTACGGCGAAAATGTGAGTTGTATGAGAGAAGAGAGATGAAGTTGTGCACGCTTTTTGCCAGTTTGATGTCAACTTATTATATGTTTTATTGGAATTTGGAGTTTAGTGAGAAGTCAATTGAGGAAGATATGGTGCCAACGTTTGATGCAAGAGCAGTGGTTTATCCCAATTTCCAAGTGGTGAGAGATTACTTTAGTTGGCGACAGGTGGACTGTCACATAAACAATCTATACAATACAGCTTTTTGGAATTTGGTTAAACTCGGACTCACACCACAAGAATCGGAGCAGAGACTAATGGGTACTGTGTCATCAGACAAGAATGAAATACTATTCAAAGAGTGTGGGATAAACTATAACAACGAGTTGGAGATATTTAAAAAGGGAACCATCTTGGTGAGAGAGCTCAAAGATTATACCCGCAAGGTTGATCTCAGCTCCAGACAGAAGCAAAGGGAAGAAAAAAGTAGAAGGAAAGCAGAGATAAAACAGTATCATGTAGATATAATCAATGATGACTCATGGTGGGAGTCACGCCTTTGGTTAAATGAATAGAGCCGCATTGAATAAACAACAAACAAATAAGAGCGAAATAAATTTTTTCTTTTGCTCAACTCTACTCTTATCATCCAAATAGCCATGTCATCAGAGGAAGAATTGATTGTATTATTCAAAAACGTTGGTTTTGATGAGAAAAAGTCCAAGGACATTGCCAAAAATAAGAAAGTGGCAGGGTTGTTACAATCTGTGTTGGAGAAGTCATCGGTTGAGTCATACACTGATGAGAAGAAATTGACCTTGTTGCATCAATTGGCTATATTGGAGAATAAGAACGGTAAGCCAATCCCTCATATTGACTTTTTGATCAATGGAATAAACAATGATGAAATAAAGACAAACTTGCAGATCACTGAGGGAATTAAATACTTGCAATCACATAGTGAGGCTAAACAAGATGAGTTTAATGAAGCAACTGGTGTTGGGATCGAAATAGGAGAATCAGAAGTGAAGCAAGAGATTGCTAAATATCTTGACTCGATCAGCTCCAAATTGGAGTCTGAAAGATATGCTGTTTTACCAAAAGTCATGTCTGAAGTTAAAGCGCAACCTTCATTAAAATGGGCGCCACCCAACTTGTTCAAGCCCATTCTCGATGAATTATTCTTAGCAAGGTTAGGACCTAAGGATGAAAGGGACGTTAAGAAAAAGGAAAAGAAGAAACCAGTTGCTGCTGGTGCCGCTGGTGCTGCTGGTGCTGGTGCTGCTTCTGCCACATCCACTAGAGAACCAGAAACTGAAAGGTCAATGTTTTCTGAGGGTTTCCTTGGTGATTTACATAAACCAGGTGAAGAGCCTCAAAAGTTCCCCGAGCTATTAAAGGAACATTGTGAATTCATTAAAGGTCAAGTCTACACTCGTTTCCCGCCTGAACCAAATGGGTTTTTACATATTGGACATTCAAAAGCAATCATGGTTAATTTCGGTTTCGCTCAATTTCACAAGGGCAAGTGTTATTTGCGATTTGACGATACCAACCCTGAAGCTGAAGAAGCCAAATACTTTGAATCTATTAAGGAGATGGTTTCCTGGTTGGGCTACAAGCCGTGGAAAATCACCTACTCATCAGACTACTTTGATGAACTTTTTGAATTAGCAGTGAAGCTCATTAAGATGGACAGAGCGTACATTTGTCATTGTACGCCAGAGCAGGTAAAACTTGGCCGAGGTCAGCGTGAAGATGGATCTATGGGCGGTGAACGTTTTGCTTGTGAGCATCGCTCACAATCAGTTGAACACAATTTGGCAGAGTTTTTAGCGATGAAGGACGGAAAATATGCCACCGGTGAGGCTACATTACGTATGAAACAGGATTTATCTAGTCCATCGCCACAAATGTGGGATTTGGTTGCTTACAGGGTATTGAACAAGCCTCATCATCGTACCGGATCCAAATGGAAGATCTACCCCACTTACGATTTCACCCATTGTTTAGTCGATTCGTTGGAGAACATTACTCATTCATTATGTACCACTGAGTTTGTTTTATCAAGGGAATCATACGAATGGTTGTGTGATACTTTGCATGTATATAGACCAGCTCAAAGGGAGTATGGAAGATTGAACATGACTGGTACAATCATGTCCAAGAGAAAGATTGCCAAATTGGTCAACGAGGGCTACGTCAGGGGCTGGGATGATCCAAGAATTTACACCTTGGAAGCCATTAAAAGAAGAGGTATACCACCAGGGGCAATATTGTCTTTTATAAACACCTTGGGAGTGACCACATCAACCACCAACATTCAAACCACCAGATTTGAAAGTGCTGTACGCCATTTCCTTGACCAAACCACACCTCGATTGTTTTTGGTCTCGAATCCAGTTGAAGTTCACATTGACAATTTGGCTGATGATTTTGAATTGGAAGTGGAAATTCCTTACAAGCCGGGCAAGGATGTCAATTCATTAGGCAACAGGAAATTGAAGTTCACCAATAGAGTGTACATTGATCGTGGTGATGTTCGAGATGAGCCAGCTGATAAGGAATACTACAGGTTGGCCCCTGGCCAACCAGTTGGGTTATTGAAGGTTCCATTTAATATTATTTACAAATCGATTGAGACTGTTGATGGTAAAACCATTGTCCACGTTGATTACGATGCTGATCAGACCACCAAGAAACCCAAGACATATATCCAATGGGTACCTGTCAACGACTGCAAATCGATTAAGGAAGTTAGAATCTATAACCAATTGTTCAACTCTGAAAACCCAGCAGCACATCCAGATGGATACCTTGCTGATATCAATCCTGCCAGTGAAGACGTATTGACCAATGCCGTGATTGAATCAAACTTTGACGAAATTGCTGCCAAGTCACCAATGAATTTGAAAATTCCGGATTCCCAATTCAACATCAAAGAGGATGCAGGAAATCACACAATCAGATTCCAAGCGTTGAGAGAGGGCTACTTTTGTGTTGACAAGGATTCTAGAGATGGCGCTTTGGTCTTGAATAGAATTGTCACTTTGAAAGAAGATGCCAACAAGTAGAAAGTGTGTCCATTAGTGTGTCCCTGTGGCAGGTAAGCTGAGCAGATGCTAGTCTTCTTGAAGATATGGACGTTGATGTATAGTTCCTTACAAAGAAGCATTCTTACAATAAATTGCCCTGCTTGTATGGTACTCGAGTAGGCGCAGTAAAAGACCAGGATCTAGTATTCGGTACTTTTGTTTCTGTGTTGATCTCTTGGTAGAGTTATATTTGTAGCAATGTATACAAGCTAGGACAATACAATATGAAAAAAATAATTGGCAGAATATTCGCCATAACTTTATCGTTTTTCACCGTGAGATATCTCTTAACACTGAAAACAATATATATATATATATATATATATATAAAGTAAAAGTGTACAAGCTAAAGCATTGATTCCTTAAAAAGAGCAAGTGAACTTTGTGTATGATTCGAGAGAACGGTCCTTTTGTTTGAACTTGCCCTGCACTCATTGTAAGTTAATTTTGAACATGTTGTTTGCCAATGTATGCGAATTGCGGGAAGGAACCTTTACTTTATGATAGTTTTTCTAATTTCGGAATCATAAACACTCACAGTCCGTGAGGATGGAATTGAGGTGAATCAAATGCAACTTGAAAATCATTCATTCTGACTTGCAACTCTTCTTGATTAAGTTTGGTTCTTTGAACCGAAAACGGCTATAGCCACGATAACTAATACGCAAATATCGCCGTTTTATTCTTCATTTTTTTTTTTTTTTTTTAGCAGCAAGTCCTTTGAGGAAATAGATATCAAAATGCTGGTGACGAGTTGAGTTGTGAATTGTTAAACCCTGTCCATCACCAGCATAACTAAACACGCGAGATTCCAATTTCAATTGAAACAGGACGCATACTGATTTGGAACTTGAAGTATTTGTGGAAACTCATTGTGAAGACTTAAGCTTAGATGAGAGTGAGAAGAAGATTGATCGTGAGGCTAAATATGAAGATCGATCCTTTAACATGGAAGAATTTGCTGTTAGTAGAGGGTACTGAAGAACCTGCACCCTCACTTTACTTTTGCAATCTCTATTTTGTGCTTTGAATTGCGCAACGTACGGCACAAATAAAATTGTGTCAAAGAGACAAGAAACAAAAAAAAAAAGGATCAACAACCATTGATATCACTAGACAAGATGGAGCTTTTCCACCTACATATTCACGCAGGGCTTAACTGGCTTCCACATTTCGAAATCAATGGATGGAATTCTCTTGATGAGCAAATCAAGTTGGGCAATATCACTCGCAAGATTCGAGTTAAGAAAAAGACTGAGTATTTGTCATTCACAGATTGTAAGGTTTGTCAGCAAAAAGGACACTTTGATATTATAAGAAAGTAGACTTATACGGCCGTGGATGGAAGATTTATGAGTGGTTTGGGATTCAATGGCGAGCTGTGTGTTTGCCCACTTGCACTCTCTCTGGTGACATTATCCAATTTTGAGAGAAACGGGGCCAATACCAAAATTTTGTTGGGCTTATTACGAGGCTTGCTTTAGCAAGGGGTACATATGAAACATAAACGTTTTATACAACTGTACCTCAAAGTGGAGTAACCCGCTAGTAACACGTACTAAGGCGGGTAGGGTAAAGAAGAGTAAAGAGTAAGTTGAGGGTCGGTGTAAAGACAAGTTGACAGAGGGATGTTTCAAAAATAGAAAGATTAACATAATATGTACGCAAATGTACGCATGTAAGTGTATGCATTGTGTCATAATGGTTGGATACTGTTTTGTGGTTATGGTGATAGATCATCAAAAAAACAAAAACGAGAAAAAAGATATTGCAAAGGATTCATCGGCTGGAGATTGAGGGTCATTCATTCAATGAATAGAGACAAAGGTGCCGATAATGATAATAATAGTGGGAAGTGTAGGGTGTAGGGGTGTGATGTGATATGTACATTGTCTGTTACTGAAACTTGCAGAAACCCTAAGAAGATGTTGATAATGGATGGAATGATGTTTGATTTAATGGAAGTTAATGTCCGGAGATAGTAATACGTTTTTGCAAAGCCTTTGTGTCGATATTTTTTTTTTTTCTTTTATTCTTTTGCGAAAGGGTTGAAATTCACAAAGAATCGTAATTAGTCCGAAACAAGTAATTTTTCGATTGACGCGTTTAAAAAAAAAAAAAAAAAAGAATATAGAAAAGGAATACATTTTTTTTTTTTTTTTAGTCTTTTGTTTCAATCCCATCGAAGCTTTTCGTCCATTGTGTAAGAACATTTACAAAAAAAATAGAAAGTTGTCAACATTCTGTACTTCCAGGTGAATACACACACTTCAAAAGCTCTTATATTTATAAGCTCTTATAGTACCATAGTATAGGAAAGCTAAAGGTCAACTTGAAAATCGAATCAAGGAGAAGTTAGTCTTTTTTTTTAATTTTTTTTTTTTTTTCGTTTCAAAGTGATTTTGGTTAGTCTTTTATTAAGCGATGATACACATAACTTAACACAAAGACACGAACTTTATATTTTTCCAAAAATTACAATGACTTCATTGAATCCAGGTCTACTCGTCTATTTCCCCATAGGGATTTTACACCCCTCAACAAATCGCACTTTTCTGTTCATGATGTCACGGAGTCGAGAGTTATCGGTTCGGCTCCCATGTATCATGCGTATAGAGTTGGTAGGGGTCACGAGTATTTTTGCAGAGAGTTGTCAATTGGAGTTTGGCACTCGTCCCCCTTTCGAGGTGGCCCCCCCATATTTCCCCAACAAAATTTGCGTCCCATGCACCCCCTGGTAGGTGTGGTAGTGGTAGTGGTGGAGAATGGAGTTGACTTGAGATCATAAGAGTAACAAAGTAGAACAATAACGGGAAAAGGTTCCCTTAGTTGAACAAAAGCCTGTCAAAATGGATGCAATCGATTTTTTACATTATCACTTTCATCAGGATAGATAGTTGTAAGTAGTAAACCATTTGAGTTTTAAAATAATTGAGTTTGAAATGATAAGCCACGGAGGTCTATGTTGATAGAATCTTATTTCCTGTCTTTGATACTGCCTCGATTACCCTAGATCGGGAACAAACTATTCCTAATCGAGGCGAATCAGAATTCTAAGACAAGAAAAGAAAAGAAAGTAGGCTTTTTGTGTAATTATTGTTTACAGAAAAAAAAAAAAGTGAAAATTTTTTTTTTTCTCTTCTGCATCACACAAAGGTAGGTGGAAGTCTCTGCCCCATGGCACAGCATTTAGTTTTGAAAGCCAGCATACACACATACACATACACATACACATACACACACACACACACAACACACACAAACAAGCAAAATAATATTCGTCGCAAAACATCGAATGTTCTTTATTTTTGTTTTGCGTATTATATAGCATTGTATTGCATTGTATTGTATTGTGTATGTGTATGTGTATGTGTATGTGTGTGGGATCGAAGGCGGAGGTGGGGGATAAGATGGTGGGGAGACACAATGCCCAAACGTAGCGGGAGGTGGCTGATTGATTATAACTTAGGTGAGGGAAATAATTTGTTGGGTTCTTCATACATTTCATTAGAGACGCAAAATGTACATGTATCACTTTGAAATAGAGTGGGATATATAGCTTTAGTAGATTTACAAAAATGGTGGAATGGTTACGAGAAGGTTGTTACCCACATGGGGATGATAAATGTAGTAATATAATATCGGTAGCAGTCGCAGTGGATAGTATTATTATACTTTTATCATCATTGTCAAGACATGCA
>OGTC01000021.1_pt1 | contig 146312 bp, 77 predicted proteins | sample 1574531 | NCBI WGS metagenome assembly OGTC01 (sample SAMN03295859, study PRJEB24534) | human gut metagenome | isolation source: fecal sample 2 from infant 9 | host: Homo sapiens | place: USA: Pittsburgh, PA | collected 2014-07 | reverse complement strand
CATTGTACTTTGTCGAAATGTGATTTAACACGTGCCAGAACTTGGTGTTCTTTATTTTTTTTGATGCTGGCTCCTTAGTTACATCCGACTCCTCCTTCATTCTCTTTGATTGTTGTTCTTGAATAAACTCGGTCATGAATATTTCATAACTTGAAATGCAATCGCCACAAACAAACTCTTTCAAATTTAAGTTGGATTTGGAATTGATAATTGAGGAAATTTCATAAAGTGGTTTATCACATAGATCACAATGTTTGAGAAGATGGAAAGATGGCAAGTCACCAAATATGGCTTGGAGATCATCTGAGTGGTGTCGCGGCTGTTTATGTGCAATTATTGATGATGATGAAGGTGATATCGTATTTGGATTAGTTGTTACATTTTGCTCAGGCTGTATGATTATGGTATCGGTAGAATTATTTGAGCTGGAAGATAAAACTCTCTTCTTAAAATTGGCAAGCGATTGTTGGCGTAGTAGATGATGATCTGAGTTGGAACGTGATGTCAATGTCCTGTGAGATAAAGAAGATGCAGGTGCTGCCGTGTAATAATCTTCAACCAAGACTATCGGGTCCTCTTCTTCGTACGAATATTCATATAGAGACTCATCCTCATCCTCCACCTCCTCTCCAATATTTTGAAAATCTAAATCACCAACGTATTCCGTTTCCGTTTGATCCGTGTGCCTCGATGGGTTAGAATCAAGGAGCGCATTCAGTCGTCGATCTCTTTCCGAAGATGGTCTTTTAATTGGAGGTGGCGGTGGAAACGGTAAGGAAGTTAGTGTAGTATCATCTACCAAGTCTAGTTTTGAAGGTTGTTGTTTTATAGCTTTGGGCATTTGAAAAGATCCAAAGGGGAGGGATATGAAATGAATCAATTGTTTACTTCAACGAGGGCTCCACTAAAAGGGGGTGGGTTTGCAAGCGAGCGTGGGAAAGGTGCTGTTTGATAAGCAACTTTGTTTCAATATATATAAATCAAAGAAATCATAAATTGTTTGATCCAAAATTATCAATTGGAATCTAAAAAAGTGAAATAAGCCAAAAGACATATATCTCCATTACACAAAACACTTTTTTTCTCTCTTACCGATTTCAATGAATTTCAAAATAAAAAAAAAAAAAATAAAAAAATAAAACTCTCTTATATGCAGTACATTCTATGCATAGAGTTACAACTTCTGACACTCTTTACACGCCTAGTTCTGTACGTCTAAAAGAATCTAGACCTTTTTTTGAAGCTGGCCCCACGACCCCCGACCTTTTACATTTGCCTCAATCGTTAAATCTGGTTAGACACACCCGCCTTTGCAATAAAAGCCGCAACGAATGATGATCATTGTCACTACATTCACCCCCTGTCGTAGTTAGCAACAAACAGTAAATACGGATCATTTTAACTTCTAAATTTAGAACTTCCTACATATTTTGATCACAGGTATAGCGTTTATTGTTGCCACGTACAAATTTTGTTGGAGACACACAAAAGAATTTTGATAGTGGGTTATGCAACTATGGTCTCACTTTGCTATACGAGACAAAAATTTTGTATGATATATTTGGCAATTGTGGGGAAACATATCGAAACAAGGTTGCTCAACCACTAGGGGTCGTAGTGAATGACACCTTTGATCTGAGCAATCTTACAAGATTGTGCAAGTTGGTATACTCACTCGAGGAAACTACGCTGATTTTCAATGCTAAATATTCTATTGGCGCTTTCTCTTTCTGCTATTTAACAATTCCAAGTAAGGTAAGTCACCATCATTTTCCCATTGATCATTAATCCAATACAAGATGTCATTCATGATCTTGTTGGAAATTAACTTATCTAGATCCAATTCCTGACGTCTCATTCTATACATGAGAGTTTCACAAAGTTCCACTAGCAACAAGTCCCCAGCACTGTTTTGTTCTTGGTGATAATATTGGTAGTTTTTTCTATTTTTGAAATGTATCAAACTTTTCAAATCAGTTAATTGTAGATTAAATCGCAACTCCAACACTGTCAAATGAGGAAAGAATCGAGATTGATTCAATGCATTAGCCACGCCCGAATTGGTCAACCTTGGACAGTTATTTAGTGATAGACGCGACAAGTGTTTCAAATTGTAACCTATTTGCCACAACACGACATCCGATATGTACGAGCCAGCAAGTCCTAATGTGTGTAGATGATGGTTATTCTTCACTAAGGTCCCAATAGAAGTATCAGTGATTAAATGCCCTTTGTTCTTTCGACCCACATTAACCAATTGAAGCTTATGATTGGCTTTAAAAATGTGATACAATCCTGAGTCAGTGAGCAATTCACACGCTCGCAAGTCCAAATGCGTCAAATTGGGACAATTCTGACTGATCATGTAACAAAAATCATCATCTATTGTCTTGGACCCGGTAATTATCAATGATTGAAGATTGGCACCGCAAGTTTGGAATATGTCCCATGATGGGTATATTTTAGGACACATGAATAATTCAAATGAAGTAAGATTATGAAAATTAATATTGTTAATTGCCTGATTGAATAGGAACTGGTTGGAATGGAATAACCTATAAAGATTAAACAGTTGTGGTTGGAATTGTACCGAATTGGGTCCTCCAATGGTGGTTGATTTGACATATTTTTGGAATTGAACATCATTGGAAAAGTAAAACTTTTTAGCTAGTAACTCCGTGGTGATTCTATTGAATAGTTTATTAACAAGAAGACAATTGAATAAGGGGTTGGTAGTGGTGAGGTGTTGTTGGAGCTGTTGTTCACTATTTTCAGCCATTGCCTGTTGAGCCAGCTCTTTATCGCCATAAATCAACAATGCATGATTATAACTCATTGGTTTTCTTCGAATTGGAGTAGGTTCATGAGGCTGGTGATCATTTTGAGCCTCCACAAACAAGAGTATACGATGAACAAGTTCAGGCACTTGAAATACAGATAAGACGCTTGATTTTGGTATGTTGTGGTTCTGTTGTTGCTCGTGAGTATCATTATCTGCAAAGATGAGTCTCTTTCCCGGTGAAATTGTATCAAGGAAAGTAAACTTGTGAATTGGTTTAATAGGAGTTGTTTCAGGGGTGTCAGCATCATCATCAGTTAAATCGGGCAAACTTTCCAAATCAGAAGACGATGGTGAAGACGCATATGAAGTATAAACATCCCCCACAACAGAAACATCGTCTCCTTTCAACCTTCGACTTGATTTGCGGCTCCTACTTCCCATGCGTTGACTTTTTCTCCTCTGTAAGAATGCCGATAATGAATTTGATGAAACCACTCTCCTAGCTTTCTTCAAGGGAATGCTACCTCTATCATCTTCCCCACTTGTATGCGATGGGGATGAAAATGGATTATAAATGGGACAATTATCTGATGAATCATAAGGCAATGGTTTAGTTGGGCTATAACTCATAATTGGAAGCTTTAAAAATGCAGATTGAAAAGGGTGATTGAATGAAAATTGAATGGAGTGGTTTCCAAGTGTAACATTAAAATTAAGGTAGAACCTGTAAAAAAATGTAGTTTCTAATGACTGAATATGCAAAAAGCAATGGTAATTAAATGATAGACTGGGGTGAGTTAGATGTAATTGACAAAGTGTTGGATGCTGATGATGAAAGATGAGGTGCAGACGTAGGTGTAGGTGTTTGAGTAGGCCAGTGGTGATGTGCCTCCCCAACGTTAGGTTAAACAATTAAAAAAAGGGGCTTTCGAAGTTGATGGAAAGATGTGTGTTCTCGAGGGATGGAGGGGGGCTATGGCCGTGTTTATATACCTGTTCCGCGTCCAGCACGTTAATGCAAGTAAGGAGGAAAGGAATGTCACAAATGTACGCTAAACAATAAAGCACCCAAATATGTTGATTTAATGTAAAACCCTTTCTATTTGTTTGAAAACAATGGTGAGTTGATGCAGACACTTTGGCAAAGCCAGCTACTTTAATTGGTATGTGAACGTGAAAAATGTTCGGTGAGTTTTGACGATCAAAAAACAATAAGAAAAGTACGACAACCCAGAAACAAAACCTTTTGTCTATATTTCAATGTTTACGTTTCTAAAACTGGCTTCTGAAACAAGCTGGAGTTTGTGGTCGTATCACGCTGTTGCATTGTGTAGTGGCACTTTAAAGTGAAAAAGATGGCTGGTTTTGATAACTGAAAAGAGAATTGAATTTTTTTCGTTGCGTTTATTTGTGTAACCTTAGAGCTTTATTTCCGCTTGAACACAAAGAAACAACCCAATCGTATCGAGTCGAAAAATCACTTCAACAACCGGACCAAAGTACTCGACTGTGAGTTGGATTGCGTTCAAAAAGGAAGAAGTAGTACCCAGTTGTTTGCACAATGTTGCGACGTTCCAGATTTACGATTTCCGCTACTTCTTTTAAGCAAATTCTCCTCGAGGAACACAATACTCAACTGGGTCATTCCAAAACTCAACTGGAGCGGTGCAACAACAACTACCTAATCTCGAGGGACTCCTTTGAATGAACATAAGCTTTATAGTTTTCGTGCCTTAAAAAAGAACATTTGTAGACATCCTTTTTCGTTATTCATTTTTGTTTTTTTCGACCACAAAGCGCCAATCTTGGGGAGCATGAACGCGCAAGGCTGGCTCATAATTTCTGCAAATCTTTCTCACCACCTTTTTTCGATATGCAGAAAGTATTTTTTTGATCAAATTAGACAGGGGGTACAGCTCTTTGTATCCCCTTGTTGTTACTCTCTATCGGAATTTAGTAGGAAATAAGTAAATATTATATGACTACAAAAGGCTTGGTATTTGTTACGAATTGGGGAATAGTCAAAGTGAAAGATATTTTGTACAAGTTTCACAAGATAATGCAATCCAACAACAGGCTCGGATCACAAACGAAAAACAGGCTCTTCGCCCTTTCTTTCAAGACACTTCCAGCAAGCCAAGTTGTTTTCGAAGTTGGACGAAAAATCATCGTCTACTCGTAACTTAGAGACGGACTAGGTTGGCTTTTAGTAGTGACCACTGTTGAGAGTAATCTGATGTCCGTTGTTTGGGTCCCTCCCAAGCTGACGGGAGCAGCTCTTCGTCACTCATAGTCGTCATCAGGATATAGTTCCAGCCAATATTTGCTTTTACGAAGGATTTAGAGAGAAAAGTGGTTAGCATTGTCGTACAGTTTTGACACAGGCTACCGTGAGTCGCGGTTGAGATTCACCCAAAGAAGTGTCTACAATCCGCCACGCATCTTGAAAATCCTCTTTCACTATTCACATACGTTTGCTTCTTCATCTTGTCATTCGGACAAGTGACTTCAATGTTGTATGAATTTCAAAGCTTGAGGAGTTGGAAAAGTTAGACATTCTTTCGGCAAAGCTATCTCGATAAGCAACAATCAGGACAAACAACTAAATTTTACTGTATCTTTATCACATCTCTGAGTTTCGGCAACAAAAAGTCCGAAATCGATAAGAAAAATCTGTCATTTTGTGGCTTTACACGACAACACGGAAAAACTTTTTTGCGATGCTTATTATACTACAGTTGCTTGAGGTCAGCAAAACCTTGTAGATCCAAAGCCACAGGCATTGGGTGGGTAGCAGGGTCTCGAGTGGGTAAGTGGGTCGTTCTGGCTATTCCTCTTGCACGTTGTCGATTCCATGTGTAGAATCAGTTCGGAAAATTGTCCTGCATTCTTAAGAGAGAACAATTTATTTTAATTTTGGTCCGTTGAGTGTTGGTGCAAAGAAAGGGTCCAGCATCTTTAATTGGTGTAGTAAACGGTACATTCCCAAGTCTTATGATCACCTATTTGAGTCTTCCTCACCGACCTTCGCAAGGCTGAAATCATCTAAAGTGAATCTATGAGTCAAATATGGAAGGAAAAGAAGAATTAGTTTCTTTTTTTTCGCTTTTGTGTAACAGTACCAAATTCCTTTTGTTTTTTGATGAACTGCCGACTTTTCTCTTTTGTTGAAGTCAATATTACTCAAAAGTTGTGTTGTTAAGCTTTCACTTCTCCTTCCATAAGATAGCTTGCTTTGGTCTCATCTTGGAAAGTACACACTAACAAGCTACAACAACTACAATTTACAAAGGTTGAGCTCAAACAGTGGAAACCCCCGAAATATTCAAAACATATCCCCATCGCTTTTGAGATCTTGTGACAACAGTTCAGTGATCACTTAGATATCACCACCACTTATGATGTTGAAGAAACAACACAATACGTCAAAATCGACGTCATTATTCCAAATCAGATTAAAGAACCTTGAACACGATGTGCTTGTGTTGAAAGGAAGCCCTCACGAAGCTGCTTCAGCATTGTTATCAGGAAACATTGCCTTGTCTGTCAATGAGCCAATCACAATCAAAAAAGTCACCCTTAGGCTTTATGCAACTTTGAAATTGCGTGCTGATTTAACGTCGGCATCATCGGCTGCTGCTGGAACGAGCCGAAAATTGTTGAATTTCTCCAAAAAGGTGTATGAATATGATTGGGATTCAAATGAGTTTAATCAATATTTTGACCATATGTATGAGAATAACTCTCACTCGACGCCACAATTGTCCAAAAACGGCTCCTCAACTTCACTCAAAAACTTGAGGTCAAGAAGTGGTTTAAACTTGGCACAATTGTCACAATCAAGTCATAGTTTATTGTCAAGTCCAAGCAGCAGCTCAACCAATGTTTCAAGAACCGCCGTTTCTGGTGGTGCTACTAATCATGTTTTGGTCCAGGGTAACTATGAAATCCCATTTAGTGCCATTTTACCTGGAGATATGCCAGAATCGATTGAAGGTTTGCCAGGTTGCTCATCCGTTTATAAACTTGAAGCAACTATCGACCGAGGCAAATTCCATAGTGCATTGGTTACAAAAAAGCACCTTCGTGTGGTTAGAACGTTAACTACTGATGCTGTTGAATTGTCAGAAACTATTGCTGTTGACAATACTTGGCCTAAGAAGGTTGAGTATTCGTTGAGTTGCCCGACTCGTGCTTTGGCTATTGGAAGTGGAACTCCAATTAGTATGATGCTTGTTCCATTACTAAAAGGATTGACATTAGGAGAAATCAAGATTCAATTGGTCGAGTTTTACTCGTATGTGGGGAATGTACCACCCATGCATCAAGCAGAAAGAGTAATTGCTTCCAAAAAAATACCAAAGCCAGATCCTGATGCATTTAATATGGACAAGTGGGAAATTGAAACATTTTTACGAATCCCGGCCAGTTTATCCAAATGCTGTCAGGATGTTGACTTGCAACTGCATGTAAAAGTTAGACACAAGTTGAAATTTGGAATCGGATTGGTGAATCCCGACAACCATGTATCCGAATTGAGGGCATCATTACCTGTGCAATTGTTTATTTCCCCCTTTGTTACTGTTAGTTCCAAACATGAGATTGATTCAGCAACACCAAATGAAAACAATGAGGAGGATATCTTATTCACGAGCGACTCGTATGACCAACTCAGCGGACTCAATAATAGAGCTAATAACAATAATAGTGCTGCAAATTCAGCTAGCAATTCTCATACATCACTTACTGGATTGGTTGCACCACCAATGTACGATCAACACATTTATGATCGGTTGTGGTCAGACGTTTCTCCAATTGAAACCCCATTAACATCTGGAGCCTCGACTCCAAGGAGTAGAGGTGGTGGCTATCTTGGTGGCGACGTGGGTCAGTTTGCCATGTCTCCATTGGATTCAAATGCATTGAGTGAAAACCTTAGACAATTGAGCTTACAGAGACAAGCTCAAGAGGCGGAAGCAAACTCACAGAGCTCTCGCAACGGTCGAGCAACATTTAATTTTGACGAAGAAGATTCACATTCAACTCCACCATCCCTACCAAGCAATGATTACTTTAGTCGAGTTCCTGGAGTAATTCCAAGAAACCGTAGCTTTTTGCAAGACCATGTAATGACACCTCCTGTACACTTGTCAAGGGTCAATTCTGATGTCAATATGCTTAGCAGCAGTGACTTGTCACGAGTCCCTTCCTATAGCCAAGCGATGAAAAGTGTTGCTTCGGGCGATGATGACGTTGCTCCAGCATATGAACCACCATCTCCGGACTCTCACATCAACTTACAAGAAGTGAATCGAAACTTGTTACAGAATAATCAATCATCATTACTTCGTCCAAGTTTGCCACAACGAGGTCCAAGCGGACGCAAATCTGGTTCTCGCTCATCTTCAAACAACACTTCACCGTCGGTTTCTCGTAATGTGTCATCCACCAGTTTATCAAACTTGATCCCGTCGCGTAAATCATCAAGCAATTTAGCTGCTTCATCGGGAGGTAATGGATCACATTTGACACCCTTGCGAGCAGCTTCAGCAACCAATGGTGTTGGATCGTCAAGTAACTCATTATCAACTAGTCCTGTGAATATACGAGGTCCAAGTCCAAATCTGTCGAGTGATGCATCGAGTGTGAGTAAATTGTCACGAAGTGCTTCCGATAGACACGCTGGTGTTCCAATGAGAACTTCGTCGAGTTTGAGTTTGCACAATTTGCACTTTTTGTCAAAGAAGAAAGATAAGAGGTAAGTGTATAGATTTGGGAGTAGATTATAGAAGGTAAATGCATTTACACCTGTCGCTGTTTTTGGCGGTTTTCGCAATAACTTGCAACCGCGAAATCGGTTCATTAAAAATTTCAAAAACCTCTGATATCAACGTAATCCCGCTACGTCTATCAATCATATACAAATATTTTCCCACATGATTAAGACTAGCACAAGATTGGGTCTCACCCGCTTCTTAAGTTCAGGAAACAAACCGCCATCACATTTCAACTCGGGTGAAGTTCCACAAACATACAGTTATCATAGCCACGGCAACCAATACGGACATTCTCCACCACCCCCACCACAATCATCAGCACAATCATCCCCTCCACAACAATCGTCAGCTTCCTCCAACAAACATGAAGGATCAATAAGAGAAATCACCAGCTTACTAGCCATGTTTGCCCTCGCTTATCTTGCCATTGACAATTATACCGAACGAGTCAAGATTGAAAAACTTCATCATGATACAACAGCAATAAATTTAAAAGCCCTTCAAGTACAACAAATCAACTATGCGCAAGAGAGGAAGAAGCGGGATTTGGCCATGTTGCAAGAGCGAAGGGAAGTTGCTAAACGAGATTTCAAAATGGGATTACATATTGCCATGTTGAGGAAACAGTTGCTTGATGCTGGCATGAAACCGGTGGATTTGGAAGAAGCAGTTAAGGAATTTGAAAATAGTGTTAAAGCTGATAATTCGATAAAGAATGTCACTGGCCAGTACCTATGGCTTGACGATAAATCAGGTATGTTAAATCCGCTTAATCATTATCTTGGATCTTTACTAACAATTTAATCTAGAATTCAAGCCGTATTTACCAAATGCCATGGAATACGCAAAGAACCGCAAAAGTAAATAGGTAATAAACATTATAAAGCGTATTGAGCTATTTCACCGTAAAGTAAAAGTCATTGTGAGTGTTATAGGTCGTGCACAGGCTGACAAGCTTTTCTCATCTCGTGCACCACCAAGCTAAGAGGAAAAAAAATTTCCACCCATTTAACCACATTTCATCTCCTTTTTTCCTTCATCAATGTCTTTAATTATTGGCGCCCATTAGAGTCACGGTTTATATGGTATTTTCTTCTACATATTAACTACAATCACCTTGTGATTGTTTTCGTGCTCGGGTAAAAGCCATAAATTGAAATTACCAATGTTTTTACCAGCCTTGTTTTGTTCGTGTCTATTTCGTACAGATGAATTGACTACGCGGTTCTAAACATACATTTAGTGAGAAGATGTGATTTTATATGCATTGACGGGGAAAGATCTATGTAGGTTGAATGTAGGTGAGGGAAAGTCTATGTGCACAGTATGAATTTGACTATGCTCTTCCTTGTTTGATCATCTCGGCATCGATTTTGCCTAATGATCGTTGTTCTAATTTCAATTGTAGCAAGTTAAACTTTGGACAGCAGACGCTTTTGGCATCACGGCCGTGCTGTTCGTAGAATTCTTTGCAACATTTATATAGGTCATCGATGTACTTTGTACATTTTGATTCGTTGTATCCATTGGCCATAAGACAATCTTGGATGGCGCATGCTTTGGGTTTGCACGTTTGAGATAAATCGGTTTCACAGCTTTCGGACATGGTGGTGATTCTGTGGTAATGGGTTCTGTCGTACACTTTCCAAAAGAAAGAAAGTGTTCCCCCAATATCATTTCTCGGTCAAAAGCAATTGAAAAACGGTTCCAAATTTATTTTTTTCTACGGGACATAAAAATTATTCTACACTAGATCTATCTAAATCAGTATGATAATCATCCTCATCGTATTCGCTAGGTTCGCGAATAACCAAGGGAACAAACTCCTTTTTTGCTTCATTCTTTTCATTCTTGAACTTGTTGCTGAAAAAGATCAAACTGGCAAGAAACAATGAGACCAACAATGTAATCAACCCCCATCGCGATAAATACCATCGCAAACTCTCAATTTCTGATCTGATTGCAGAATTTAGCTCAGTAGTGATCTTGTGATTTGTTTCTTGGATTCTTAAAAACAATTTCTTTACATTCAATGTGTTTTCCGATTTTTGTTCATGGATTGCCACTTTTGAATCATTACGAAGTTTTAAATTATCATTGTTTAATTCATCAGAAATAATGTTGAAATCTCGTTCCAAAATGTTCACCAAGGTAATCAATTCATTAACATGTTGCTCTCTGCTTCGAGTTATATCAACCAAAATTTCTTGTTGAGCACTCTCAAATAAATACTGTTCACTTTCCATCTCATGTTTTTGCGCATATATTGTTGACAATTTCGATAGCTTTGAATTCAACTGGTATATTAGTAACTTGATTATCATATCAGCTTGTGCTTCGGTAAATCCAGCTCCTGTGAGACGTTTAAACACTTCATATGTATCAATATATGGCTCCAAGTTGTCAAAAATCTCGGTTAAGAAATCATCCTTGTTTGAACCTTCAGGTATCACCTTGGCCTCGCCCGGTATTATTGAACTATTCAATTCATTGTTTAGTACGTTGAGACTTGGTCGACTGGTGGTGGTTGCTGTGTCATGCTTAGTTGTTGTTGACTTTGACTGCTCGGTTTGTTTCTTGTCCTTTCCATCGCCATTAACGTTAGTACCTTTTGAAGTCGACGAAGAATTACCCTTTATCGCCTGGTTAAGTGTACGAAATGTGGATAGATGTCGAATAAACGTGTTGTGACTATGCGCCTGGAGGTACTTATGGATTAGTTGCTTATTGGTGTAACATTGATATACCTTGGGTGTGGCTAAGTAGATACTATATAATCTGCCGAGACATTGTTTCATTGTTCAACACGTGGTGTCCAGTTCCTTGTTGAGTCGGTGTTGTGGTGGAGAAGTGTGTCTTTTCTCGATGGTGTTTACTCTTGACAATAAAGCCGTGGCACACAGGTCAGGAACGAAGACATAAAGGGAGATCTTTTTTTTTAGAGAGAGAAGAAAATCTGGATTCACTTGACGCGCACAAGACAAAACAATACAACCCACACACACACAAACAGCACTGCAGCAATTGAAATTATACAATACGAAAATGGGAATTTTTAGCGAGAAGACGACCACCACCACTCTCATTTCTATGCAACAAATCATAGCTTGCACACTCTAACCTCACCGAATCCCCTAGCTCAACTAACAAAAGGTACTGTTTGCCTGAGGCTCATCTTTTAGGGGAGGTGCATAAGGCTTTTCTAATGCATAATGGTATAGTGATCTCGAAAAAAATGGAAACCCAAATTTGAGATGCAAAAAGTGCACTACTGCCATGTTCAGTTTGTTGGGGTCTTCATCAACACAAACGTAACCTTCAAGCAGATGATTAAACCCACGAGTGCTTTTTGGTGCAATAATGTACTCAGGTGTAGGTGGAAACTGGATGTTGAATTCTGGATCATCAGCTTTCAAATCATCTGATTTTGACGTTACGATTTTATAATTAGTAATACGGACACGAGAGTCGCAAAGGATAACAGTGAGCGTTCTTTGATCCTGATAAACTGCAATTATATTCTCCAAAGTATCCTCTAGCTCTGTCGTCACCTCATGCGGCTGAACCTCACTCTCATTCACGGTATAAGTAGCTTTTGTAAACTTGTTCACCACGACGATTTGCGGTAGCAACCCCTTGAGCTTTGTCAACTCTTCTGGATCACAAGTGTTACTCAAAGCAACTAATTCCACTAAAATTGCATTTTTCACGGAATCAATGAAATCTGCTTCCACTTCCCAGCAAGTTGCCTTCTTTTCGACAATTGTAACCGTTTCAATTGACGGAACTAAGCAACACCAAGTAACAAACTGACCAATTTCTCTCAATAACCGAACTCGTTCTGAAGCAACATGTGCTTGGTGCTGGGCAAAATATTCGCTTCTGATAGCAATAGCATATTGGACATCCTTTTTCTGGGGAACCTGAATCTTCCTATCTGAGTCCAAATACGGTTGAGGAATATCCGGTGGGGGTTTCAACAATGGTGGATGGTAGTGCAAAATTAAACCTAATGAAGTTGGTATATTGGATTTGGGGACATGTTGCAAAAATTGGTCCAACCCAATGGGAGAACCAGACCATGGGTTAAACACTCTCCAAAAAAGACCTGGTATTGATGTTGCAATGTACCAGTAAAACAGAATCTCTGTCAACAAATTTTGAAAGTACAGCAGTGACGAAATCTTGACATAATCATAGATCAAGTATTTCACATCTAAACGCAAAATCCGAAACAATTCAACCGAATGCAATATCCATTCATGAATGTCGAACAATCTCATATACACAAAGATGATATAAGTTAACAAGATCTTCAATACATGGGCAACAAAGATGTCATAAGTGGTGTAATTTTCTTTCCCTGAATCCAACCCATGATTGTAACTAGAATATATGTTTAAACTTGTTGCAGGTAATGTACTGATATCTTGAACACCAGCTATGGTCTCATACAAAGCAACTTTTTCCTTTCTGTTCTTGAACATGATTGTGGGGAGTAGCCAAAGAAATGTGACTACGGATTGGTGAAAACTGTTGCAAAAAAAAAATAGAATCTTTCTACAATTTTATGCTATAAATAAACAAAAGATATTCTGTATAATACTTCTTCTAAATGTAAACGGTATAATATCACTGAACTGAATAGTTGAATATCGGAGCCTCCACTAAGCTGCTTCAACTGCTTCCAAGAGTTCGTCCAAGTCACGCAAAACAGGAACGTTTCCATCAATTTCTTCAGTAGTACTACTATCTTCATCTTCATCGGATGAGTCAACAGTAATTGCAAAAGAGTTATCTTCCTCGACTGTGACATTCTTGGTTGGTATTATCAATTCCAACTCATCGTCGCTGATGTATTTGGCCTTAATCTTGTTGAATTTGATAACTTTATCAAATTGGAAATGCTTTTCAAAAAACACTTCTTTATTTTTGAATTCATTGATAAGGTCTTCAGCGTCTTCTTGTAATTCTTCATCTTCTGAAGATTCTGATTCCGACTCCTCTTCTGACTCTGATTCCTCTTCTGACTCTTCTGATTCATCTTCATAAGATCCTTCAAAATCAGCAGTCTCTTCATTCTCGCTATCAATTTCGTAGTCGTCGTCTGACTCTTCATTGTAACCATCCTCTTTCTCCAATTTCTCAATTTGTGACATAATGTAGTCCCTCTTGGCTCTCTCAGCCAAGCCTCTATCCCTGGCAACAGCAACCAATGAATCTTCATCACCTGAATACTCTTCTTCAGAAACATTTTCCGGTTCAACGTAGTAGTATTCATGGTCATCTTCATCATCTTCGTCTTCCAAAGCAAAGTTGATGAATTCTGCTGGAGTCAATTCAGTGACATCAACATCTCCATTTTCATCTTCATCTTCATCTTCATCTTCATCTTCATCTTCGGTCTCAGCACCAATAAAATTTAACTTTCCTTTGATAACCAATTCGTTTTCGTTTTTAAGAAATTCAACTTTCAACTCATCCCTAACCAATGATGGGAACCTGACATTCAATTTGTAAGAACCATCATCTAATTCTTCCAATTGATAGTCTTGGCTGTTAGCGACATCATCGGATAAATCCACCACCGAAAACTCTTCATCATCGTCTCTGATAACTTGCAAGTCACCACCCTCTTCTTCTTCTTCCTCATCGTCTTCGCAATTACACTCAGCACATAGCAACCTCTTGTCAATGGCTTCTTCATCTTCCTCCTCGCTGTCAACTTCGATGTATTCCGGTTCTGAACCCAATTTTGAATCTTCATCTCTTGATTCATACTCATCAGGACTTACCAACTCGCCCTCAAATTCTTGTCTAATGTTTTCAAGGAGCAACTTTTCATTCAACTTATTGGTATCAACAATGTAGCCAATTATTTCATCTTCACTTCCAGAATCTTCTTCTTCTTCGGAACTGTCGCCATCTTCAGTAACGTGGACAACAGCTTCAACACCATCGTCAGAATCGTCTGCTTCGTCAGAATCTGAATTCGAAACGGAATTTGAATCTGAGGTTGACTCCAAATCTGAACTTGATTCAGAGCTGTTGCTAGAGCTTAATTCTCCATCATCATAGTAAGCCACAATCTCATCGTTCAAGTCATGAACTTGAGGAGCTCCAACATCTTCAGCAGTGACCAAATTGCCATCCAAATCTACATAAAACTCATTACCATCAGAATCTAACTCAACATCGCTAGCATCAATGATATCAACGTCATCTTCGGAACTATCCTCTTCGGCATAGTCACGAGGTTTAAGTTCAAACTCATATACTTCCTCTTCTTCTTCTTCTTCTGAGGAAGAGTCGGATGAAGACTCGGAGCTGGAGTCTGAGTCTGAGTCTGAGTCTGATTCTGAGTCTTCACTGGAAAAAGATTCTTCATCGACGAGATCTTCCTCACCTATTTCAGCATCTTCACTTTCATCTCCTTCGCTATCTGGCTCCTCAACATATACGACACGTTGGGAAGGTTGTTGATGGTAGTACTTTCTGTACTGCTGCTTTTGAGGTTTTGCAACTCTAGAACCCCTCCTTGGTGTATCGTAATGAGCACTTTTCTTGTTATATTTGCTTTTATTTGGTCTATTGTACGCCATTCTATCTGTAGTTCACAAAGAATTTAAAAAATGGTTGTAATATCTATTGCAAATCTAGCGAAAGTTCCTTCCCCTTATATAATCATGTCAAGTTTGAAAAATTTAAGAAGCATCTTTTTGTAATGAGATGCTGCGGCGCAAATTGCCTAATGCGTACTTTGCCACCAGTATAGAACATTAAGGAAAATGTCACAAAATTGGATTTGGAGAAAAAAAAAATTTGCAACATCTCAGCTTCATTCAGTGGCAAAACGTGGGAAAAGTTGTCTCCACTATAGTAACCATCAACATGTTTCTGGCGAGACAGCCTCTTAAGTGCAATTTGTAAATAAACACTTTGGCCACATGACCGTACGGCATCAAAATTGTATTTGGATTTTGACCCGAAAGAGTAGGTACACGTTGCTCAACAAAGTGCCACCATCGAGAAGCATTGTTCTTGTTGATTGTAAAGTATGGACAGGTTAAATCATTAAAATTCGGACAGTCTTTTTGTGAAGGTTGTCAGACAGTCTTTTACGTAAGTGATGCAGACAGTCACCTTCGTTGATGTCATTGTCGAAAATGTGCTGTTTTGTTTTCGGGACTTAGGTAGTGTTACCTCAACACGATTATTCAAGATAGTATGATATCTACACGTGTGAATACTGACCATGTTGGACTGGTTATGCAGGAGATGCTGATAATCACTCAGTTAGTTATAAGTGGAAAGTTTGTGCACCCTCTACGAAACCTCGAGATTCGTTGATTTGCTGACATAGAAGATTGTGTCCACTGTAGTTCACACCGTATCTACTTCAATTACCACAACGGGTTAAAACCAAAATACATTCAAACAGAAAGACCTCTTTATCATTGTCAATTGAGCCCACCATGTCGCTGTCGGAGAATTTGTCCGATGAAATGTCTGTCAAAATGTCTGTCAAAATGTCTGTCAAAATGTCTGTCAAAATGTCGTGGAATGTGTCAGTTGCGCAATTGTTGTAGATAACCATCCAATTGTGGCTGCGGTAGTGCCATATCGTGCAGTGGCATCAACTTCATTGGCCCTTATCGAGTAACTGATAACAGTTATTGAAGTAAATAGATTTGTTTTGATTTCGCGAATTTAGCGAATTTCGCGACAAACTGGAATCAGACAGACAAAAATATTATCTATATTCAGACAGACAAAATGTACTTACAGACAGACAAATTGTGCTTACAGACAGACAAATTGTACTTACAGACAGACAGACATTTTTAAAATCCTGGGAATGTTGAGAAAAGGTGTGGTCAATTCACTACATCGGGCCGAGCTTCCACGAATGTTTGCTTGACGGAGTCAAATTCGTCAGTTTGGACCTTTCGTTGTCACATAGAGGTTTATTGAAACAGGGAAATCATAGCCCTACTTGATGCCTATCGAATTGAAAAGTGATCGTCGTGGGTGGAGGGGGGGTCCCCTTTTCGTAATTAAATACCGGTGCTGTTGAGGAGGTTCATTATTGTTCCTTCTGAGTGTGTATAGTTGAAACATAAATAATGTTATACAACTAGTGTAGATAAACTCTCCCACACTAAAAAATTTCATCTTGAATTGCTGCGAAAATTTCAAAATTTAAGCAACGACACTTGAGCCGAATTAAACATCTGCTTTTGATATGAAAAAACGTTCTAACTGGTTGATTAGAACCCGAACAATTGTCTACACCTTTTTTTACTATGACCCACTCCACTATCAGAGATTCTCTCCATCTTACAAACTTATTCGGTCAAAGTTGCTGGTTATTTTTCACATGTCAAAATTAAGAAATCATTGCCTCGCAATTTTAAGTGATTTATTTTTTATTTTTATTTTTCGCTCACTTTCAACTTCTTTTACCCCAAGCTTTCTGAAAACCACACACAAGTTGATTGGCCTTAATTACCACCCTTATAGACAATCACGATAACAATGCCCGAGTTCTCTCACCACATAAGAGCATCTTTTGAACCCAGTGAAACTAAATTATTGACATCTACACCTACAAACAAATTATTGACTGACTCGCCGGTTTTGGCAACAGCATTGTCACAGATATTTCCATACATTTTATTAATTGATGGTGTGCTAGAAACAATAACATGGACAAATGACGACCACTATCGTAACTTTTTGATATTAACGGTGTACTCATGTGTTGTTATGTATTGGAATTTGGTTAGCCATTTTGCACTTCCGTTGATTTTGGCATTGACATTTGCAAGTGTAGTTTGGCTGATTAGCTCAATTGTTTATGACTCCAAGTATGATGAGAAGCCAACAATAGAAGAAGTGTTGTATACATTGCATAATATCACAATACGATGTGAGATGATTTTCAGGCCAATTAAAAAATTCCCATTTACAATTCAAAATTATACAAGGTTATTCGTTGCCACGATATTGTTGTCACCGGTGTATTGGTTTTTGGTAAAGACAGTGATACCACCTCAGAAGTTTTTGTGGTACTCGGGTTTATTTGCCTTGACATTTCATAGTCCTCATGCATATGCCATTAGACAATTGCTTTGGAGATCAATATATCTTAGGCTTCTAGTTGTTTATATTACTGGATTGGATGTGAAAGTAACGAAAAAGTATGATCCGAGTGAGTATCAAGAAGTGTCGCGGGTACAAACACCAGCAACAAGTGACACTGAGGGTAAAAACATTGCCATTCCGACATTATCCAACTTTACAGTATTGAAAAAGAAAATGGTGTCACCAACTCAATTGAAACAAACGGTCGTATTTGAGATTTTGGAGAATGAAAGACGGTGGATCGGGTTGGGTTGGTCATCATTGCTATATCCTAGCGAGAGGTCCAACTTTTGTTACGAAAAAACACTCCAACCAGCACCTCCTATAACTATTCATAAGGAGAACTTCCCATTCCCCATTTTTGAAAACGACATATATTCGTACCAATGGGAATGGGCCGAGGATGACTGGAAGATAGATACCGAGTTCAACAAGGCTAAATCAGCCGATGGTTGGGTTTATTATGACTCCAAATGGGAACATCCTCGGTATCGCGATGGGTTCAGCAAGTTTACGAGGTCAAGGAAATGGACTAGAACTGCAATCTTGATGATTGACAAGCAGAACACTGTTTATGATGAGTAACATCTATAGTTGTATCGAATATACGTTGCAAAGAAAGTGTCGTGATTTACCTTTTCACGACATAGTAATCAATTTTTGTGTAGAGGACAAAATAGATAAAAAAAAAAAATAACAGTGCAATGGCATCTCGCTATCTCTCACTCACGTTGCAACCCACTTTCCTTGATAAGCATGAGTTCCACTTCGAATCTTGAGTATGAGAAAATACCGAAGAGATATATAGATCCACTTGCCCCAAAGGACAAAAGTGAGGGTTCAAGGGTCAATGGAAAAGATTGGAAGATTAAGAAAGATGCATTTAGAGTAAAGACATTGGGAGTAGCTAAAAAGAGTTCATTTAAGGAGAGAGAGTTGAAGAAGCTTCAGGAGCAACAATACAAGGAAAGGTTGAAGGAGCTTAAGGAGGAAAAGGAGTCTGCCAAGAAGCAAAAGATTGATGATTTGAAAAGAAGACGTGAAATCAAAGCCGAGAAGGAGAGACATGAAAAGTTGGCAGCAAAGATGCATCAAAAGAAGGTGGAGAGGTTAAAAAAACGTGAAAAGAGAAACAAGCTTCTCAAAGAACGTTGAGTGTTTTGGTGAGAAGGGTATACCACAAGATCAAATGTTTTGATATATTGAGGTTAACAGTGGTATATTGTATGTTCATCAGCTAGCAGGACAATGGCATACTATCGAATACAAACATTTGCAAAGCACCCCAACTCAAAACCCAAGAGTCAACCCTCGGGCTTTTCAATACCTCCTACCTCTTGTCATGTATATTGTTTATTGCTTGCTTTTTCCGTTTTCTTCTTTTAGATACTCAATCTAATTATTACTGTATGCTTTGATATTGTTTGCTTTTATTATTTCTTTTTGCCATTGAGTAAAATAATAATTAAAAAAAAAAAAAGAAAATAAAAAATAAGAAAGAAATGATCCACACACCAGGTCATTGCTCATCAGTTACCCGGCTACAACGTAAGAAGTATAAATAGGAGCGAAAATTCCTCACAAAATACAAAAAAAAAATTGACAACCTTGAATTTTTTAATCCTGCATATAGAAGAATTTTGTTTTTTATCAATATCAAACCAAACCAAATCAAGGATCTCCAGTATTCATTTATTTGGGGGTTGACTTAATTCTATATACTATATAAACACACACACACACACCACCACGCTACAACACATTATATCACTGAAGTCCATCATTCTCAACAGAGATATATTGTTAAGGTGTTATTTTGTCTTTTTTTATTTAACTCATTTTGTATTATATTAAAATTACATTTCCATTTTTCCATTTCTACTTTATCCAATATCAAAAACACAGTTGGGATACATTTATTTGTTCATCTCAGATATTAGATACTATTGCATATTCACACACACATACACACACATACAGCGGGGTATTTTATTTGCATATTTGATACTTTATTTTTGCATTACACACACTTGAACAAACACAAACCATGGATTCATTAAAGTTGCCACAAACAGCTGCTCAAGCTAAAGTATTCACTGCACCAAATTCGATATTGTTCCCCAAAGGTATAGATGGTGAAACCGGTGAAGAAAATGATAATAAAGACTTTGTTGCCAATGGAGCTAATGCCACTGTCAAAAAGGAAAAAAGTGTTGATGTACTTGAATCGAAACCTCAACTGCAACAGGAGCAACAACAACAACAAGAAGATGATGGTGCTACTTCGGGGATTGTCCCCACTTTACAAAATATAGTTGCCACGGTCAATCTAGATTGTCGTTTGGATTTGAAAACCATTGCATTGCATGCCCGTAATGCTGAATACAATCCAAAACGTTTTGCCGCAGTCATCATGAGAATTAGAGATCCCAAAACTACAGCATTGATTTTCGCAAGTGGTAAAATGGTTGTTACTGGTGCCAAATCTGAAGATGATTCCAAATTAGCATCAAGAAAATATGCTCGAATTATTCAAAAATTGGGGTTTAATGCCAAATTTACCGATTTCAAGATTCAAAATATTGTTGGTTCATGTGATGTCAAATTCCCCATTCGATTGGAAGGATTGGCATTTTCACATGGTACTTTCTCGTCATATGAACCTGAATTATTTCCTGGGTTGATTTATAGAATGGTTAAACCCAAGATTGTGCTTTTGATTTTCGTTTCTGGAAAAATTGTGTTGACGGGTGCTAAACAAAGAGAGGAGATTTATGCTGCTTTTGAAGCTATATATCCCGTATTGAGTGAATTTCGAAAATCTTAGAATGGGAATGATCACTATGGATTTATCCTCCTTTTTTTTTTTTTTTTTATAGATATCTGTATTAACAAAGAATGTCATGATTGAAACGAGGAATAGGAAGGGATTGTAGAATGGGTAATAAGTGTAGGCTTTTACTATGAAAAATAATCATTTATTGCTTTTGGTTTGGCGTCCTTTTTAACTATTTTCCTACTGGTGTATACCAACTTTGGTCTTTTTGAAGTGGTGGAATGTGGGTAAAGATCATTCTTCAATTGTGATGAGTCTGGCGTTGCCAGTTTACTACTACTCAGAGGTGTTGGCTCAACACTAGAGGAAGTCTCTGTATCTGACTGTTGAATAGATCTCTTTTTCGCATTACCAAATAATGTTGAAATATCTCTCATTTTGTTCAACTTGAAATGAGTTTTAGCTTCAAATTGAAGCTTATAGCAGTTGTCAACTACTGAGTCAGCTATTAGTGATGATGAATCTTGTCGCCATGGAATATCAAAATCAGTAAACACGGGGCAATGATCACTACCGAGTATAAACGGCCAAATATCAGCATTTGAAACTTGCTTAACCATTTCTGGTGAGCTACACAAGATTAAATCTATTCTTGATCCATAGTTGACTTGCCGTGAATTAGTCAATGTGTTCCAGACTGTGTACATTTTCCTTCTTCGTCCTTGAATATACCGGGTAGTGTCATAAAGAAACTGGTTTGTCAATGTCTGGGATGTACATTCTTGAATCATGGATCGTATAACGTACTCATTCATTAATTCACGAGCACGTTTTGATTGTTTAAATTTACAACATTCGTCATAATTTGCAACTTCAAACTGGTTTCCATCTGATACATCGGTGATCTGTTTTGCCATTATTCGTTCATTAATTCCTTCAGCACTATCAATCAAATCAAGACATACATTAATATCGCCCATTATAATGACATCTTTCCCCTCGTTGAATTTCAAATTATGGCAACGTTTCATCAATTGTTGCAAAAATTGTAATCGAAATTCTTCACCTTCATCTGTACCCAGTGAATTTGCTGGACAGTACAATGCAAACACAACACAATTACTCGCCAATTCAACAACAACGCATCTTCCTTCACTATCTATATGAAGCCCTTGTTGCTCATTGATATCGGTGTATCCACCAATATTGTCATCTTGTGATCGATATGGGTTCCCGGTCTTATCACAAAGCCAACCAGTAAGACCTTCTTCGGCTTTGGTCACAGTAAGGTATCGCTTTTGTAATGGTGTTTGAGGAATTCTAACAAAAAGACCTACGCCACTATACCCTTTTTTCCTTGTCGGTAGACTTATGAATGATTTGTAACTTTGCAAATGACCAATGTTTTTCAAAGTGGTTAGTGATTGTTCAGTTAGTTTCAATTCTTGTAGGGTAATAATGTCAGCTTCGAGTAAATCAAACATTGTGTTGAAATCATTGTTGATTTTGTTCCATGGATGGTAGTTGAATACTGTCTTGATACCGTTAACGTTGAATGTGATGAATCTGATGGAGTTTCCATTCTTGGCAATGATTTTAGTAAATGGTTGTTGCAGCCGTAGATCTGCCATTCTTGAATCTCATGTAAAGGGAATCGTGCCGGTCAGTTTTGATATTTCTTGTCCTATTGTTTTGGATTTTGTTCGTGAATTTGGTAGCTTTCAGAATCATTATGGGATTGTGCGTCTCACTCTTCCCCCCCATGGGATTTACGATAGTTCAGAATTTAGGCTTATTAGTCAAAGAACTAGTTATTTGAAGGTATAAGCAACCTTCTGCGAGTTGTGCTCTTTACGTAGCATAACTACTTTCTTTTTTTATCAGGTATGTAAAATTGCCAAATATGAGATACGCTTTAAACTTTAGATTATGCATTCTTCTTGTGCCTTGATTTTTTTGGCAAAATCAGAAGTCTAGATTTGCCATTTAGGTGGAGTGGCGTGAATTACACACAAATGAGAAGAGTAGAGATCTCGAGACAGACAAAGAAGAAGACGTTTCTCTATTGTTTTCTTTATGGTTTTGTTAATTTGGGCGGTGTATTTTCTTTCACTTGTGGTTTTACACAAACACGTCTAAACAAGGGAATAAAATTTTGTGCAGTAGTACACTACTCTTTGTTTATATTTTTTTTCTCTTTTTCTTAAATTGAAATACGGATGATGGATGATTCTGAAATTTTATTTCAAACAGTTTCAAGAGTTATCAAATTTCTATTTATAATAACTGCAACCCAATTATTCAACTTTTGAAACCCACTCGCTACTGCTGCTTGGTATATACCCAAACGTATACCATAGACCCCACGCACCCCACTTACATCGTCTACTTAGCTCACAAAATAGTTTTTGTTGAACCAAAGACCACTAACCGCAAAAGAACGCTCATGCATAATTAACTCAATCAACGATTTAATTCCCCCCCACACACACATAATAATATGATTGATACACAGGAATTCAGCCACGAATCTCCTTTCAAGCAAGCTCATAATGACTCTGCCAGTAACTATAATCTTACAAATACCACACCAGATTTGGTCAAGTTTCAGCTTCAAGAACAATACCGATCATCATTAAACACTGACGCCAATAATAACGAGCCACCATCGTCATTTTCACTTCATCAAAATGGGGCATACCCTTTTCAAAACTCATTCAACCATCAACTAGAAAAGAATGCTGCTTTATACCCTTCCTTGGTCAACATACCTAGTTTGTCATCCACGCCAACTTCAACTGACGATGATGAGGGTGATAACATTAGTCTTGATACGTTTTTACACTCTGGTAAACCAAACTATCTTAATTTGAAAGTTTTGATTGAAAATGCCGCATTCGATTCTAGCCAACTCGGAAAAGATTCGGTATTACCTTTGAATGAAGTGCAAAAGCTTAAACAAAAAGTTGCGGGGAAATTGGAACTACAACAATATTTGCTTTCTAAAATTTCTGTGTCGCAACAATTTATCAATGAGGTTGTATTCAAAGATGGTGCTGAGCCGGAGATTTTACTTAGAGTCATCAAAACCGTATCGTCTTTACAAGCACAACTAATTTCCAACAATAAAGAATTGGATGAAGCCAGACAAAAAGTCAACAATCATAACTTGTCGTGCATGCTTTTAGGATATATCGAAGATGTAAAACGCAGTCGTCTTGATGATGATGATGATGTTGTTGAACGCACTGCAGATAGTTACCCAGAAGAGAAACTGGGCAAAGTATCGTCTTCAGTCTCATCGTCTCCAGTAAAACAACGTCGCTCGTCACCAATATTATTTGAACTGCTTTCATCACATATTGCCAGTATAGCTGCACAAAGAAATGTCACACTCTCTCCTCCACCTACTGATGATGATGTTGAAATGAAAATCAGCTGGTTACAACAATGCATCGATGCCATACTTTTGAAACCCGTGACTTCCCAATCTACTGAAGACACCACTTCCATCGCCAACAATTCAATGTTGGACAAACTGTTCACGACATCTCCATCCTCAGACCCAAACAAGACCCTAACTGAGTACAAGACAGCATTGACAGATTTGAAATTCTCCTATCAATACTTGGCCAAGGAATATGAACTCTCTAGAATTAGCTCATCCAAACTCATCCAAGATTATAGGAAAAAAATTGACAAGTTGGAAAAAGACAAAGGTATAGTTGACCCGGTATCTTGTCGAAGCTCAGTGTCGGAAGCATTATCTCCTACTCACTCGACATCGCTTGAAAACAAGAATAAGGAGATTACTAAGCTACGTAAAGAGCTCAACTTGCTTAAAGTTGACAACATTGGTGTTTCCAAACGTTCGTCTTTGGCCATTTCACCAAGGTACAACGGTGGTGATTACTCATCCCCCGCGACTGGTAAAACACCGGGAAATAGTGATGATGACGATGCAACTAGTCAAATCCTGTCAATAACATCGAGAAATGCTACCACCTCAGCAAGTGGCGTAAGCAACAGCATATTGAGGAGCGAGTTTAAGAAAATAGTAAGTGAGATGCAAGACTTTTATGAACAAGAGTTGGCAGAGGAGCGAATGTTGCGAAAGAGATTAGAAGAGGAATTTGATCGATTTAGAAGTGGGCAAAACTAGAGCATAGTGTTGACACGTTGCTAGCATTCTTTAAGCATATGTATAAGTACATCTTACTTTCATTCTGTAATACACATTATCAATAGACTATAGCAGTTATCGTTTGGTGTAGACTTTTCTAAGATGGGTTTAAATAGGTTTGGTTGTAAAAAAAAAAAACACATAGAACGCGATTTACAGCACTGTATAGAAATCACCACACCAAAGTCGTATATACACCCCTAAAGAATAGTTAAACATGGCACGCAAGAGGAAGACATTCCCACCTAGGCCACGACCACCGCCACCACGAAACAACGACCTGGCGAGTAACATTGGCGCAGTGTATGCTCTTGTACTGCGAGGTGTTAGTACATCAGGACAACAATCAGAAAGTAATGCAACTTTAGAACTTTTGAGTAAGTTGCAACAAGAGAAAGAAACAGAGGAACAAGATAATAATGAGCAGGATTCTGATGAGCAGGTCGACTATTACCATAGTGGATATAACCCGTACAATGTAGTTGAGACAGACTCGCTATATTCCAAGGATCAAGAATCAAGTGCGTACCCGGAGTATAACCAATATCAAGGTGACGCTTCAACTCAGTTTGAGACTCAAGAAGTTGACAAAGAAGATATAATGCGTGCTTCGACACAACTAACGAATTCTAGTGGTAGCTATCAGCAAGCTCACTCATCTACGCAGCCACCAGCACCGACTTACCAGGAACAGACCGTGGAGGTTGAAAAGGAAACGATACCAAATTCTGAAATAATTGGAGCTTCACAACAGCTAGCTCCACCAGCATCAAAACTGACGCTGCCGCAAGATGACCTTGTTCATGCACATGTTAAAAATAATGAGTCCCTCACATCCAATAAACACCAAAATGAAGATGAAAATGCACCGACTGCCCTTGCACTGAATATCAAAAGTGTATTGGAAAACCTTTCAAATCTTGGGGCTATGCAAAATGTTGGAGCTTTAAAGGCGGCAGAGGGGGAAGAAACCACTATTGAGACAACAGGGAATAAACCTATTCAAGTCAGTGGTGATGTCCTTATAAACAATTCGAACGACAAAGCACAACAGCATTCAACTTGCAACGTGTTGGAGAACTCAAGCATCAAAACAGCTGAAGGTGCGTCCCCCCTTTCTATTGGTAAATCAGAAAACGTGATATCTCATCACTACACAAATGGATCATCATTTACTGATCCAGAGAGAGATCACGATAAACCAGAGGATCTTCCTCACGCTACTTCTTTTAACAATGTATCACATAAGCCAGTGGAAAAGCCATTACATGAAATACGCAAAGGAAATGAAGTCAATCAACTGGTTATACGAACAAACGACGCATTTAATCAACAAGCAGAGAATGCTTTTCAAGCCCCGTGGGAGAGAATGCCTGCTTTACATCATGAAGAAAGAATCAACTGGGTAGGAAACACTTCCATAAAGTCAGACCTAAGCTTTCTCAATAAACTCAATGAGCAAGGTTTCGGGCATGCAGAGTTGAAAAAAGATGCACCCTCTATAAACCTTCCAGTACCGGAATTTTCAAAATCTACATATTCAACGAGTCCCGTTGGTGAACCGAACCAGGCACACAGTTTCGATTCTCAATCGGATGCGGCTTACAGTAGTAAGTCACAAGACTCACATTCCAATAATACGAAACCAAGCAAGGACACGTTTCAAGAGTACCTGAGGTTTGGCCGTCACGACATATTTAAAGGGGAAAGCTGGGCATCTCACAAGGACTCCGCTAGAACCTCACATACCGATTCATATTCTGCAAAATGTACACTGGGGCCTCGTCTGTCGCCGATGCTACTGCTGGAGCATAGAGGAACCGATTCACACAAGCCACGAACGTGGGTACGTGAAGGATTTGAACCACCTACTAAAAAGCACAAGTTGAATTCCGTAAATCCCAAGTTTGATTCATATAGGCCCAAGCACCCCGGTGATCGGAGAAATTTGGGAGGTTCCAACCACGGCTCACTGAAATCCCCATATCAAAGGAGTGGGTTCAACAACTCATCCAACAAAAAAAATACTGCTAATTTCAAGATTTTTGGTAACCTCAAGTTCGAAACGATTCCATATACAAGCGAAGAAGTGCAAGAATTTCTAAACATTAATCCTTCACATCCCAATTTGAAGGTTGCCTATTTTGTTCAAACATCTCAAGAATTAATTCACAAAGCTCACGAATCGTTAGTGGTTGACAAGTCCTTTCAAAGTGTGTTGAACTACTACAAGTTTATTAGAGGTGCCATTAAATGTTTATTGATACTCGTTAAAAAATACCCAAAGGACTTGACTCCGCACCAGTTGGCTTCACTATACTACAAAATTGCCAAGTTGTATCTAACTGAGACGGAAAGCTTTGACTTGGCAGAGGCATATGCGTTGAAAACGCAGACTATTAGTCGAGACCATTCGATTGTTGAGTTTGAATTTTATTGTGATTTGTTATTGATTGATATTTATGAAAAAATTAACATCTCAACGATTGGAGCATTTGCTTTAAGGAGAGAAGCTTATTATGAAGAAGCTGGCTATCATTTGCTCTCTAACTGCATGAAAATGGTAAGGATAAAATATTTGATGATATCAGATGCGTCCTTTGCATTGGTTAATCTACAACGTTTGGTTAATGACCCCAAATTGGATCCTACGGTCAAAAAGATTGCCATTGTTTATTTGGCTGGGTTACATAATCATCGAGGCAATCCCGCCGCCGTGGCGGATTTGCTACGAGGATTTGAAGTAAATATATCTCAGCCATTTGCTGCATATATTTTGATGACTAGGTTATTAGCCAGTGTCAGTTTGAATAACGTTTCCGAATCCAAACATCTTTTGAAGGAGCTAATGTCTCTTTCCAATGATGGTGAGAAATCCCACTGGAATCAATGGCTGATTAACGGTGACATCAAATTCCACATAGGTGGTGAGTCAGGTCTTGAGTTGGATTTTGTAATCTCGTGGCTACCTGTTGTCGATTTCAAAATCATGTTGTATTTTTTGAGTGGAGTTGCATATTTGCATTTAACTGGTGATCGATCCAAACTTTGTTTCGAGAAAGCAATTGCATTGATTCAAAGTGCACAGGATGATTTAGAAATGAATCGCAATTTAGCAAAACACTTGTCTGCCCATGAGTCCAGACAACGTGAATTGAAGTTGCGATATTATCGGTATTCGGTCCAGTATTATCGTCAATGGCAACTTTTCCTCAATGGTGATTCCAAAATTGTGTATTTGAATGAGTTTATGAATGCAAATAATAGGCTCTTTACAAGGGAGGAGTATACAATGTTTAAGCCAATTTACACATATGTTCATTACATGTTTGCATTGTATTACCACAGTCGAGGTGATTTGCAAGCGGCCAAGTTCTACTACCTAAAAGTGAGGAATATGACTGGTATACTTTACGATAATGATGCCTCCATGTCATTACAACAAATGACCAATGGTCTTGGTGGAGATAGCATTCGTCCACAGGGTAAATTTAGTGATTTAAATGTTTACTCTACATTCCATTTGATTATTCTTTTGGATTATGAAGTCAATGAAATTATGCTGAAGGAAGAAAATGATGAATCAAAATTAGCAGTGGAGAAGTTAACAGCTATTGAAAACAACCTTTTGGATGACTTTGCACAGGTTAATAAACCCCCGAAAAATGGCCCATTCCAATGTTGTTTTGTCATCAATAACAGGCTTTTGCAAATGACGTTGGAAATTGTTATGCGAATGGTTCACAATCTTGAACCCGATTTCAATGTGAAAAATGTCATGCAAATGTTGGGAGAAATTGGTGACAGGACAACATTTTATTTCATTTACTTTTTTTTAACTTATGTCTTGGTTCTCAATATCTCAAGCACAAGTGATAAAACTCGATATATTAAGCGATGTTTGCACATGTTGCCCCAACCAAAGACGGAAGTGGTTGAAACACCAGTGGGTAAGGAACAAGTGTCAACATCAGAGTCTGTGGATTCATGTCGTGTGTTTTTATTGAGGAGTTTGATGGAAGTGGATGAAAGCAACGGGTTGCATACTCAAGTGGATTTGGAAAAAGGTCAATTGGAGAGATTATGCAAATTAGTGGCTCATAGGTATACTACATTGGAGGAAAATGTCACTTATGATCCAACTTTCAAAGTATTGTCGCAAGTCAAGTCAGTAAAGAATGATGTGGAAATAAAAGATGTGTGAATTTGAGGTTATTCAAAATATGTTCGTCTTTTTGATAATATACAAAATAAATGTACCTAAAAATCTACTACTCCTTTTTAGATTTCTTCTTCTTTTCACTCTTTTCATCATCTCCATCCTCAGCTTTCCTCTTTTTATCCTTCTTTTCCTTCTTTTCTTTCTTATCCTTCTTTTCCTTTTTATCCTTCTTTTCTTTCTTTTCTTTCTTATCTGAGTCTTCGCCTTCAGCCTTGACCTCGACTTCTTCGATCAATGTCTTTTTAGGTAATTGCGGTTCAGGAGCAATCAATTTCGATTCTGGAACAGCTGGCGCTGGTTGTTCATCCAAGTCATTGTACTCCTTTTTCCAAGTTTCTGGAGTATTTTCATTTACTCTTCCATATTTATCCAATTTACCATCGGCTTTCAATTGTTTCTTCTTTTGAGCAACTGGTCCCAACCCCCATCTTCTTGGATAAGTGTCTCTTTCCATAATACATCTCTTGACTTTAGCAACAACACCATGGTCACAGCCTTGTAAATCAACGGTGGTCATCTGAGCAATACCAATGGCAATGGCTTCTCCTTTGGTGGTGATCAAGACAACTTCATCATACAATTCTATACCTTGTTCATATCTCAAAAGACCGGGTATCATTAATTTGGCACCATAACATACAGAGTTAACAGCAGAGTCCTTGACGACAATTCTCTTGTATCCAACCAATAAAGTTTCCAATGGTTGAATAATTTTTCTCAAGTATGATTCATCTCTAGTGTTGTCATAAACGTATTGAGCATCCAAAACATCATGCAAGGTGACCAAATTGTCCAGTTCGCTCATGGCACCAGAACGTACACGACGCAATTCTTGCATATGACCACCTACACCCAACAACATACCCAAATGAACACACAAAGTTCTCATATAGGTACCAGCTTCACAAGAGGCCCAAAATACACCCAAACCTCTCTTGTTGTCAAACTCAATCAATTTCGAATCGTAAACAGTTCTAACTCTCAATTGTCTCTTGACGGCGGAAATCAATGGTGGTCTTTGAAACAAAGCACCAGTTAAATTTTCCAAAGCTCTATTTAACTCCTTGGGGTCTTGCAACTGATCATGTAATCTAACAATACAAACATACTCCTTACCTGCACCTTGTTGCGACTTGACTAATCTAGTAGCACGGTCAATACAAACAATCAAACACCCAGTAACTTTAGGATCAAGAGTACCTGAATGACCAGTTTTCTCGACTCTCAATATCCTTTTGATCCAAGCGACAACTTCATGTGATGATGGGTTAGAAGGTTTGTCCAAGTTAATAACACCCGATGAAACGTATGATTTAAGGTCTCTACTATTGGGTGATGAACCAGCTGGGATAGGAGTATAGTGGCTAGATCTAACGAGTAATTTGTCGTAGTTTTTCAACAAAAGTGGCCATTCTGAAGTGTTGTTGGACGGAGTGACACTCTCTGGCTTGATTTGAAACTCTTCTTTCGACATGGTTTGTGGTGTGAGAGTAGCGGATGCAAGAAGGTGACAAATGGGTTTTGAGAATTGAAAATTTAGCAGATGAGCTCGCACGAAAAAGAATTTTCTTTCCAAAAAGGGCTATATGCAGGAATATATATAGAAGTATACCACGAAAACCAAGTCATTTCAACAACCCAGGCGGGGAGAGCTCCCCCTACACGTAGATGGTTCACGCCTGCAAGTTCATTATGTTACTTGCAATCTCGTTCTTGGTTAGTTCCAACCAGAACAACTCCCTACCCAAATTTCTGACCGTTTTGACACAAACATCCAAGTTCTTATCATTAACCACTTCTTTACACCCATGAAAGTTGCCTGAAATCAAGTTGAGTGTATCTTTGATAGCTTTGATTTCCAGGACTACTTCATACAACTGTTTAACCAAAGGCAGATCAGGTATGATCAACTCGTCTAAAGGTAGCTCAAACGTGTTACTAAGAATGACTTTATCTTGAGCTTGATTATTGAGTTCATGAAGTATACTCAATTCTTGATTCAAATTGGTCAAGTTTGATAGTCGTGTAGAAATGTGAGTTATATGATCGTCCAAGTTTTTAGAGTTTTCCAATGCTTGCTGATTGTGACGGGTTAATTGAGTGAACAATGCATTTGTCTTTTGAATATTTTCGTTGATGTACTGCGTATCATAGTGAATTTGATCTTGGGCAAAGTAGTTGTTGAATTGGTGTGATAGATTTTCTAGGGATGCTCTTCGTTCATTGTCAACTACAGATAGTTGAGCAATGCTATCGACCAAGTCTATAGGTTCAGGTTGTAATTGCCTAGGGGGGGCATTATGGTAGTTTTGGGACCCTAACCCCTCCTGTGGTGTGGGTGACCTGTATTGCTCGAAGGCGTGCGGCTGTGTATATTGTGAGGTGACAGGAGCCACATTAGCAGTCGGGAACACTGGGCTAGGTGAATCTTGAGGCAAAGGCAAGGGCCGCTGGTACTTTTCCGGCACTCCATTATTCTGCGTATGTTGTGGTGATACGACTTTTGGTGGCTTTACTGGTAACTCTGGACGTCCTGTACTTTGCGGGGATACAACAGCTGATCGACTAGGTGATAATTGATACAGAGGAGTTGGAGCTTGCTGTCCCCTTGGTGGTAAAGACGATTCACCTGCAATTTTGGCCGGTTTTGGTGGTGCATCAGTTGGTGGGACTGGTGGGTGCAATACAATAGGGACTTCAAGTCTGACACTTTGACAAATGACATTCACCAACTCAATCAAATTGTAGGTTCTTGATATATCACCACTAACTTCAATGCAATCACGATACCAACTTGAAAGATAAGGATGGTAGAACTTTCCTTGTGGGTCGACATTGTTTGTTGGTTTCAAGTACCATTCTTTAGCATGATCAGGAACAACATACACCAATGGGGCACCTTTTCTGTCGTAATCTGAATATGGGTAGGTGAATGGAAGCCATATTTCAATAGGGACACCAATATGCTCGTCAACTACAATTGTGCCAAACAAATTTATCAATAGCTCTGATTGTCCAGTTTCTTCAGATGTATGCACTTGTGTTCGTATCCTGAAATTTAGATTCCTTTTGAGATGTTGTTGTAGAAATTGATACACATGAGTGTAGACTAGCTGCTTGTACAAATACAGTGGTTGAATGACATTGAATAGCCAGTTCGATACCAGTTGAGGTAACGGTGGTTGTGACATTTGACCGTGGAGAGTTGTGTATAGCTCGAGATCAATGTTTCGCAAACAAAGAGAGAAAAAAACTGATTATCAAGACCACTCGGAAAATAATTCTTGCTGACTTTATATATTTAGCACGTTATCTACAAACTACAAATAAATCAATCAAGCAAATGAGTGGGTATGTATTAGGGTGATACTAATAGCCTATTTGAAGGAAAGTACTAACATTCTCGCCCCTATAGATATACTGTTGTCATTGTACTAGTTGTTGTTGTTGGTCTTTCGGCGTTAGCATGGGTATTTGCTCCACAAGAAAATAGGACAGTGTTTAGATCATCAGTGATACTTGGTTTGGCCATGTGTTATCTCATGTGGGCAATTACGTACTTGGCCCAATTACATCCATTGGAAGCACCAAGGAGGTCGGACTTGAGACCAGAACATGTGAAATGAGAGGGGATGGTGTGAAATGAAGAATTGAGACTGAAGAGTCAATCATGGGAGATGATGGTATTACCCGTTTATACACTGCTGAAAAGAGTATGCAATTGTTTGGACGGGTTACATCTAAAATGTGTAATAAAAAAAATACTACAAAAATTATTGAAATTGATAAAGCTTGAAAAAGCTCATAAACAAGCATCGTAGGTAGAGATATAATATCCAATGGGGCTGTTCATTGAGTAGATAAATATGTGAAACAAATCACTTATTAAAATCATCTCTTCTGAACGTGTCATGTTCCTCTCTATGTTGAAAAAACAAACTCAACGTGTAGTGCCATAGCTAGAATTCTTTATCAAAATATAGTGGGACCGATCAGGCTTTTCAAATGTTCAAAGTCATTTCAAAAGCCACACGACGGATACAAAGCCATCCACACGATCCATGAAACCAGGCAATTCCAAGTATCAAATGCAAAAGCCCAATTTCATGGCTTGATCTTCTCCATCACCAGAACCCATAATTCGACGGATGCGAAACGAATTTGAGGCAGAAACAGGAGCGTGTGGAGAAGAAAAAGGAGAGGAAAAGCAAGTAAGTGAGTAGAAAATTTTTTTTGTCTATGATATGGCGATGATGTGCGAAAGAAGTTACCCGGTTTAGAGAGGTCGTAAAATGTCGTGCCGAAAGAAAACGACATCGCACCCATACGACATAGGCCTTACACCTCGGCTATATTATGTTTGCGAGAGTAGGACCAAACTCAAAGCAGTTAGATTGATACACAAAAGGATGCAAGAGAATGGCCCTTGCAATGAACCAGTTTGTCCTTCTTTTGTCAAGTTGCTTTCAGAGGTTCTGTGCCAGCTGAAATAGCCCGCTTCTAAACTTGATCCGTTTTGGTGTGTTTCAAACAACTTCCATACTACTTCAAAGCACAAATCCTGCTTCAAGCAAGAAAAGCAGAAGCTCTAGTTTCCATTTTACACTCAAAGAGTCGCTTGTGTAGTAGTCTTACATCTATTGTGACTAAGGTTAATCTAGGAATCTGGTGTTAGTTACGAGGTCGTCGTGTTAAAGTAAACTGTGGCGTCCAAAGTATAATACGTAATTTTGCATATTGTATTTGCCATGTTTTACTTTAGTTTTCTTTTTGTGTTCTCACTTCCCTAATATTTAGCAAGTTTTACACGACTAAGATTGTTAAAGAAATGACAACAACAATAATTTAAGTAGTGTTGCATTACTAGTATAAATTGGTTTTGCAACCACAGTTTTTTATAATTTTCTTTTCCTTAATCAAGGGGTCATCACATTTCACGTGACCAATTTAATTCATCAATAAACAAACGATTCTTTATTTACGCTAAGGGGAGCTATCGCCCTGGCCAAGACTCACTAAATTTTTTTAGAGGGTAGACGGAACCACAATGATTAAACCTTATTCGCGGGTACTAGGAGGCTCACGAAAAAACTGTCTATTATAATAGCGTAAGTCTTTCCGTTTTGCTATTATACTTTCTCTCTCACCACAAAGAACAGTTGCTTTCTGCATTATATATTAAAAAAATGCCTGGAACTGCCTCGACACAACCAGTCAAGTAATTTTCTTACAATTGTGTAGAACCATTGTGCGTCAAGGTGTGGCGTGTCAATTTCAGAACGGCTAGGATCGCTCATAAGTTCCACTTCTTTAGGTGTGACTCTTTAACGATTAGCGATAGAGATAAAGCACTTGTTGAAGGTCGAATGAGTTTAGCGGGGGCGGAGATGTAACAGCGGCTAAAAATGCCGGAAATTAACGACGAACGCTCGACTTACTAAAAAGAGCAATTGAAAATAGCGTTGCATGAGGCAAATTGGAAAACCGACACACCGGTAGAGACTACATTACAATCCAACGTCCTGAGATAGTCATTGGTGGACATGAATCATGTCTTTATGGTAGTAAAGGGATCAGTTGACTCTTTGCCTATTCCATCTCATATAGATTAATTAAAACACAAAAATGAAATGAATGTGTATACATTTCTTTTTTTTTACAAATTGCATCATCACAATAGAAGTTGATTCTTTTTTTTTTTTGTTTTTTCTTCTTCTTCTTTAACACAATAACCCAAGAAAACAATTTAAAAATGCTATCAAAATGCCTTATCCAAATGTCAATGTCATCAATATTGTATGTATATATATATATGCACGCCCACCCTTCTGTTTAGCTCCCTTCATTTCTCTTCTCCTCCTTGCAAACCACTCGTTTCCAAAATAACTCGCTTACCTTTTAATACCCTGAACTCGACCACTAGCCGACATACAGCCCTTAGAGAGCAACTCAAAATATAGTTTGTGAAAAATGTCGCAGCCGTTTGAAAATTCGCCATCACACGAGCAATACCCCGAGCACAATAAAGACACTTTCCAGCTGGTAAAATCAGCTGAATTAGTCGACCAAGAATCTGGCTCACTGCAATACAATACCAGCAGCTCGGTTCTGTCTACTGATGATCGTGGTTTGAAACATGGACTTAAAGATCGTCATTTATCGTTGATGGCACTTGCCGGAATCATTGGCCCTGGTATTCTTGTTGGTGCTTCAAATGCATTGGCAGAAGGTCCAGCAGCCATTTTGATTGGGTTTGGTGCTATTGGAGTCATTGCATTTTTCATGATGCAGTCATTGGGTGAATTGGCAACATTGTATCCGTCTGGTGGTGCTTTTTCAACATTAGGAATCAAGTTTGTTGATTTTGGATGGGGTGCCAGTGTTGGATGGATGTATGTCATTATCTGGATTGCTGTTTTAAGTAACGAATATAATGCCGTTGCCAGTATATTGCAATTTTGGGGACCTCAAGTGCCACTTTATGCGTATGTGTTGATAATTTGGCTCCCATTTTTGTTGTTTCAATTCTTGGGTGTTGCCGTTTTTGGAGAAGTTGAATTTTGGTTGGCGTTGTTCAAGATTTTGGGATTGGTGGCATTTTACATCTTTTCAATTGTTTATGCAGCTGGTGGTGTTAAGGGACAGAAGGCATTTGGTTTCCATTATTGGAATGATCCTGGCCCTTTTGCTTCTGGATTTAAATCGGTTGCTAGTTGTTTTACATTTGCCAGTACTTTCTACAGTGGTACTGAAATTGTTGCTGTTTGTGCCGCTGAAACAAGGAACCCAAGTAAGGCTGTCCCCACTGCTATTAGACAAACTTTTTGGCGTATCTTGCTTGTTTACATGGGAATTGCCATATTTTATGGAATGACTGTTCCATACAATGATGATAGATTGGGCAGAGACACCAAAGCTTTGAAATCACCAATGACCATTGCCATTCAAAGAGCTGGATGGGAAGGAGGTGCCCATTTGATAAATGCCTTCATTGTCGCAGTTTGTGTTTCGGCTATTAATTCATCAATCTACACTGGATCAAGAGCTATGGTACATTTGGCAAATGAAAGGTGCGCACCTTCAATCTTGAAATGGGTCAACAAGCAAGGTGTGCCTTATGCATCAGTCATTCTTATGAACTTGTTCGGATTGATTTCCTTGATGAACCAAAGTACTGGTGCAGCTGAAGCATACAACTACATTGTCAACATTTCCGGTGTTGCCGTGTTTATTGTTTGGGGTAATGTTTGTTTCTACCATTTACGTTTCAGAAGAGCTATGAAATTGCAAGGAAGATCTACTGATGAATTGCCTTACAAGGGTTTATGGTACCCAGTTTTGCCTATTGCTGGTGTTGTTTTAAACATCTTCTTAGCTTTGATTCAAGGTTGGTCTACTTTCAAACCATTTTCCGGAAAGGATTTCGTTGATGCTTATATTTTGTTGCCAGTGTTTTTTATCTTCTTCATTGGATTCAAGTTGTGGCATAAATCCAAATGGGTCAATTTGAATGAAGTTGACTTGGATGAAGGAAGAAGACATGATACCGATTTTATTGAAGATGGTGAAAAGGGTGTTGATATTCCTGTTGGTGGAAAACACAAGATTAAGTGGAAGCCATGGGAATTGTTTTAGAGAGGTGCGGTGTTGAAGTGTGTTGTTCTTCTTTTTTTCAGTTCTTGACGTTTTATTTAGAGTTTAAAGGGCTCGACTCGAGTCGTAAATTATGTAAATTAGACTTACCTTTCGAATATATTTTAAACTAAATCCAGGGTGCTTTCGTAGCGGTGATATAGAATTATCTGAAAGTGGAAAATCTATTCTTATATGGTACTACTTGGGTGACGTTGAATCATTCATCTCCTATACAAGCAAACTTCACCATAGTGGAAGAATTCAGAATTATGTTTTTGCAAACCTTTGTCAGTAATTGGCATCGAAACCCTTTTCCAAACAATAACAGCCGCAAAAGTTTTTATTACAATGTCTTTTTTCACTCATTTTGACGATTCCTGATGATCCGCTGCCTAAAAGAAGCAAAGTTGTCAGTATTTAGTACGAGTAAACAACACGCTAGAGCGCAAAAAATACTCATTAAATAATCTCCATCAAACATCTCCACAGGACAAAATAAAGCAAGCCAAAATGTCCAGGCAACAGCTATTGTATAACTCAATGCCATCCTCCACATATTAATAAAGAAATCATTCGAATCTGTTTCTTTCGAGTCATCTGATTGAGTCTTGAACTTGTGCATATAATACAGCTTGAGTCCTTGTGCGGATAGAGAAAACAACACCAAAGACAGTTGAGTAAAGAAAACACCACAAATGGCAATGAGAACACAAAGGACAGCGTCCTCATTCTTATATGTTCGATATATTCTAACTGCACACACAACCGCCATGATTGAAGGAAACCACTTCAAAAACTCAAACTTTTTCATCTTTTGCGAAACTATAGCTTTAACCAAGTCCATTTCCTCAATGTCTGTCTCCTTTAATTCCTCAAGATTAATGAAACCTTGCTTTTCATCGATGACTGATGACGTATGGAGGTGACTCTTTGAAGGCTTTTCAACGTCTGAAAGGGCCTTTTTTTCTTCGTATACCATGGTGTAACGAAGTTAGATGTTTTCCAATGGTAATTTTTCTTTGAGTACTTTTTTTGATGAAGTTGTCATGAGATTAAATTGCGCGCGAAAATTGTAAAGTTTTCTTAAGCGGTTGCGCACAGTCCGCTCATAGTGTTGCGGAAATTAATGAAGTCTTCGACGTATTTTTGTCCAAAAGCAAAACTTTCTCATTCTCTGTGCTAAAAGTGCACAACTATAGCAGAGAGTTCATTAGCTGTCAAATTTTTCGTTAAGTTTTTGCACTAGAGTAGATATAATTACTAAACACCATAAACAATTTTAATTAATGTTAAACATGGCTTCACAGCACCATCCGACCATCCAACTCTTGCTAAACCTAAAATACTGTTTCAACAATTCCACGCCGTTGTCAAAGCTCGCGATTGTATTAAACTTAATCAGCTGAGTGATAATTGTCGAAAATGGTCTACACAACAGATCACCCCACTTTGTTGGGTATCTTTCGGTACGAAATTCTTTCAATCACTGAGCCACCTTTAAACTGTGGCGTAAAAAATATCTCGATGTTTGTTCCTTCCTTGAAAACCACCTCGAGTAACCTTTCGACATCATCGTAATCAACACATCGTCGAGGAATTATTGGTGGCCATGGCTTTCCTCGAGTGAGCAAATGCATGCCGCAGGATTGCAAAGGGAGTATACTGAGAAGTATTAGCTCGCCCCTATTGTCGAAGGGTTTGTGAGGAATAAACGTACCCATTACTAATATGCAACATACTGACATAACGAATACTGCACCAGACACACACTTAGTTAATAGTCCAATATCACATATATCATGTTTGTTCAAGTTGGTCTCTTGTTGTAGATTTCTCAATACAACCATAGTCATACAATACTGCAAATCCAAGCTTGAGACCACTATAGATAGTAGCATCAAAATTATTCCCACAAACCTTGAAAGGTAGACATCCATCAACTCATCAATACATCCCATGTAAATGGCCCACGAGGGAACTGCAAGGGATGTAATGGCCACAAAGTATGCAAGGGCAGCTTCACAGGTTTTCAATCTCCCATATTTCCAATTCACCGTAACCTGGGCAATCTCGAGTAAATGATCTTTTGGTTTCTTGTAATCTTGAGCTTCCAAGTCGACAGGTGGCTCTTTCCCACTAGCCACGTATAATCTCTTGTCTCCTGTCGATTGCTGCATCTTATTACCGGCATTGTTGATCTGAGTGTTCTTGGCTGTTTCCCATTTCACAAACTTTTCATCAAGACTTCTGATGAGAGCCACTTTGGAAAACGATGTATAGCACATGTATATTTTCTTGATGACTACTAGTAGTGGTATGTCTTTAAGGTTACTCAAAAGATTGAATGTGGCAAATTATAAGGATGTTATTGAAAACGAACGTCAAGCTTTCTTAAAGAATGATTTGGTTTCATATGGGCTCATAAAATCAAGTGCAATTGTGACACTAATTCAAAATTGCGATCTATGACACTCACCTTTCAACAACAGACATGGCCACTGGAAATCCAACAACGACTTCACTAACCAATGAAACTAAACACAGCTGGCTACATGAAGATCGGTAAACGTGACTTCTCATGAAATCCATTAACACTTGGCTCCTTATTGATGCTCGTTCATCGTGTATTTTGAAAGATTATTCTCGACATCACTTCATAAATATTGAGGTTCTTGAGCTTAGAATGACTGTTCACGAATTCGTTGAAATGAAGTCTCGCAATTCATCCAAGGGTAACCATTTGAGGCCTAGATAGTTGAAAATACATTTCGATATGGTCCAAAGATGTGCAGGGAAGATTGTGAGTGCAAAACACTCAAGAAATTTTTCTATCAATTGGGTCACAGACATATTTGATGTTTGGAATGCACAAACCTTTGGTTTGCATTATTGCCTGCCCGTAACTCATTTCATGATCTTGATTATTTACTTTTAGAGATGCCCAATCTTTTGGAAATTGAGAGTATTATCAGGTTTGTGTCTTTTCAAAAAGATGACGTCTACATTCTAATACAGGTTGGCAGATGCTTTTTCGATCTGTACCGGTTTGATCATATTGAAATCTTCTTTGGACGCTTGACATTCGGGAAATGTTCGTTTCAGCCGGATATGTTAAAAAAGCGATTATTTATGATCCCACCGCGGAACGTTTGACGATGTCCTCGTGTCTTGATTCTTGGTTTCAGTACAAAAGATGGAAACATAAACAGGGTAGACTTGGATCTATAAAGGATGTTCTGTCCACGAAAACTTCAAAGTAGATATTTAGATTAGAATCGGAACAAAGACACTATACAGTAAAGCAATCAGCATACTCGATTCCTTAACTTCGGCAAAACGCCCTCAAGCTAAACCCTGTTTCTCATTGCTTTGGCTTTATTTTTGAAGGCAAGATAGCTTCCAGTAGTAGCTTTGTTGGTCACAAAGATCAACACTAATACTAAAAATAGGTTAAAAACACATTCAGAGTTCGTCCCATTAATATGAAATGCCATTATTATTATCCATACAATTGTCAAAAAGTAACTAGAAACCAAAGTGCAGATTCGGTCTGAGGCTTTCAATCTGCATGTAGTATTGTCCCGCATGTTTGGCAAATGCTCTACCACATACTTGATTAGCATTATTTGCATACTCTTTTTATTGAGTCTGCCAATAATGAAGAATGATACTGAAATCAATACCTCATTCAATGCAAATGAGTATTCAACAACTGCTCCTTTGTTGTTTCTTATCACCCAATATGTTCGAACCGCGTGAATTATGATGCATGATACTGGAAATACAAATTGAAACATCTTATACTTTTTCATTCTCTGGTGTACCTTCAGTGCTGATTCTTTAATCACGGGCTCAAAGTCAACTCCTAGGATTTCACTCACCTCATTTCTTCTCTTTACCGATCCATTCTTAAATAACTGTTCCAAATTCTCTAAACCAGCGAATCTTTCTTTTAATTCTTCTCAAGAAAAGTCGTTTCCTTTACCACTCTCATTATTTGACACACCCTGACTGCTCTTGGAACGGTCAACCCGTTCGTTTCGAATGAACCTGTCAATAAACATATGAAGCAAGTAAAAACCAACCATTATAAAGAAGAAATAATCGGAATTGAAAAAATCAAGAGGGGAAAAAACGGCCACCCATGATGTGCCAATAATAATTGCAATGTAACCGAAACTTAACACGGGGTCTCTCAAAATGTGCAGTGCTATTGCTCGGTTCCCGCTCGAAAGGTTGCCAATGGGGAAACTGGTTCTGCTAGTCGCAATGTTTCTCTCCAGCTTGCAATCCGAAAGGTCAAGAAAAACACTCTGCCCGAATATCAAACCAATTCGACGCAAACAAAAACCAAAACGCTTGCTCCGTGTATAGCCTTGTAATCTGATGAGAGTGACAACCACACCAACAAATGCCATCAGTAGAATGTAAGCCGATCCAAGCAAAAACAATCGAAATTTGCCTAATATATCTGCTTGGTCATAATTAACAATCTTTTCATCGACCTTGGACTGAGCTTTAGTGTCAGGATCCATCAACTTCTCATTCATGGTCAGCACACTATGTCTCAAAGACGCACTTTCAATCTCATCGTGATTATCATTTGGCACTTGAGGAGATTCTTGAGGCATAATGACCAATTGTATTTGTGTATTAAGTCGCTCAAGAAATTTTTAAGCCTCGGAAAGTTATTTTCTTCAACAAAATGGCGAGCAAAGTTGAAACTAAAATTCTTAGATGGTAGCTCAAAGCGCAATTTGCCCAATTGTGTCTATCCAACTCCTTCAACACTATGTATCCGAGAAGTGAAATCAAGTATACAATTTTAAACCCTTCTTTACCCAACACATTGTAATACGAAATTAAAGGCGGGTGCATTATTCAATCTTGAAATTGGTCGTGGAGTACATACAAGCGAGAGGGATGAAACAACTATGATACTTGCATGTATGAGGCAAGGTTATTGAATAAGTTAGATCTATAGATCATCCGCAATCAATGGCATTGACTAACAGCTTTGCAAGAGGATGAGCTTTCCACCAATCAGTTCAAAATAAATTGCCCACATTTGGAACATGCATATTGCAAGAATGATTCTCCTTGGATTAGTGGTGCGGAGCAAGACGACCAATTCATCGAAACCCGCATCGTTTCAGTAAGTCAGACAATAAATCTAATGAATGACCTTTGAAAGTGCGGGTTGACATGTATTGTTATATGCCTTTTCACCATGATTGTGTGTGGTTAGAAATACGAGAGAACAACGACACAAAATTACGACCAAGGTTTCAAGGAGAGGTAAAAGGAAGGCAACCACAAGCACCAGTTGCATCGCGTTTGTATACTATTGAGTCTTGGCAGTTATTATTAAAGTTGTTACTGGAGAATTAATGAGAGAATATATACAATAATTGAATGCTATCAATAGTAGCCTTGTGTCAAATGGGTCGTCTGACTCACAGGAAAGTATAACTAGAGCAATATTTAGTTCATATGACTCATCAATGTTTATATCAAAGTGTGACTCAAATTCAATTCTGATCTTATGCGTTTTGGTCGTCTTCCCCTCTTTCATGTTAGTGTCAAACGTTCGATATGTTTCCACCTAATCAAAATCCACCCCGCAATTGGATCATAATTCTACCACCAATATCCAATTGCAACACATTCAACCATGCTGCCATCTCTCCTCATATGGTTGATTCGGCACGGCAAAACCTACTTTATCAGTTTCGAGTATCGGTTGTCATATAATCGAGTTGTGGGGTTAAGGATATGTTACATGTCACCATAGCGATTTGACTCAATGCTACATAGGCGTATTAATACATCGAGTCCATACGCAAGAATTATCTTATCATACTGTTAACAGGGATAGAAGCCTCAAGAGTGCCATTTGTGCAATCTAATTAAAAAACGTGCATAGATTGTATATATACTTTATCGCATTTGCTCAACAATGAGCACAATTTGAGCTTCTTTTAGTTGGGATCTGCATAGACTGATCTTGAACGCATATAGGTCCGAAGTGTGGGGTCACAATGATAAATCATCGTTGATCTAATGAACTCTATCCACAAGTCTCGATGTGGTACATAAAAACTGAACTGATTCACATTCAACACATCCACCCACATATCCCTTTGCATCACTCTCCAACGTTATATCCAACGAACAGGCGGATGATCCTTGAGCAAAAACTAAAACACCCGTCCGCCCAATTATGTTCTAAAGGATTCACACTTTACAACCGACACCAATTTAAGAAAAAACGCGAAACCATCCCCTCCTTTATGTATCCTTTGTAATGAGTGGCTAGTTCTAAAAGCCACGTACATGTAAAACTATCACCCCTGTTGCTCAACCACTTTGGTTTCTCCACAAACGCCGTACTCAAAACATTTCTCAATCAGTCCTTGGCCCATGTTACGAACTTTATGAAAGTTGCTATAAATATGCAAAAATTTCCACATGCTGGTGGTGGAAAATGAATTGTAATCAAACCTTTAAAACCTTCCAAACTTTATAGCTCCCATAATGCAGCACTAAGAGAATCAACTGCAACTGAGAACCAATTCAGGTAGCTACACACCACAACCTGACTCATATCCCACTGCTTGTTCCTATAGCTATTCGTTATCATGTCTCCATTAACTGCAATTTTGCAATCATATCATGCCAAGGTAGAAGATGAGAGTTCTATCTACCATTTATTGAAAAAAAGTGGATCGCAGCCAAGTCTAAGCATTGATGAAGTTGTCGTACGTGTGCCATCTGTGGGTGAGCCAAGTTTTACTTGCCAATCCGCCATGTTGTTGAATGAGTTGTTGGCTAAAGCTTCAAACCACCAATCAATTGAAGGTATCGGGACTACCCAAATTAGACCAGTCAGTGCTCTTTTTGGTGCCAAAGATCGCATTGCTGATAATTCTACCATTGAGTTAGTGAACCACCACTACTCTCAATTGAGCACAAGCTACCCCGACAAATCAACCGGGTTCATGGTTTATGGGAAATGTGAAATTGACAATACATTATTACATGATCCAGAAACATTACGCAACCCATCAAGCTCTTCCTCGATGTCATCCGCCAACACTGTGCTTTCGTCTCTGCCAGTATCTCAAATGTATCAAAATCCTGATAAAGCAATTGAGCAATCGCGATTGAGTCAGATACAAACAAACAGTGAATTGTACTCTTTGGTGGAGCAAGACTTGAGATTTACACCTGCATTATATCGAATGTCACCATTTGCAATAAGTCATGAAGTTGATGACCACGTCGAAGAGTCATTTCCGCACTCGATTTGCCCTTGGCAATTACAGTCAAACAATATCATTTACCTGCAACCTACACCGGTTCATTTAAAGCTTAAAAGGGGATTACTAGAGAACATTCAGGATGTGTTTAATCTCACAATTGACGACGATGATGACAAGGGTGTTTCGGAGTACCACGAAGGTTCAACAATACAAGATTGTATAATGTGTATGTCAGTTTCTCCATCGATTTCACCAAGGCAGTACGCATTGTCAAGGTTGTGTTCGCCAAAGATGAACAATTTGGCAGTATTTAAGTTTGCAACTACACCTGCTCCTCCGGAATCTTTTGAAACGCCAGTGGCTCCCGAAACCACTCCAGTGTCGACTGCTGACATCTCTGTCCATGGCACTCCGGCTGTAGATCCTGTTAATAATAACCATTCTGATGATGATGATGGTGATGATGATGATGACATCACACCTCATCCAACTGAAGCAACCTCAAAAGCGAGTTGGACCAACTCATCTGATTTTTGCAACGCAGCCACCTCAGGAATCGATGCATCAAAATTGGAAGAATACAAGAAAGCATTCTTCAGTCAATACTGTAAGGTTTCCATCACCAAAATCAAAGTGGCGGAATCTGATAAAAAGTTTTTACCCAAAAATGATCTGAAACCAAACTATTACACTTTAGTTGACAATTTGGATATATTCACATGTTCAAAATTGGCTTGTACAAAAAGGTACAAATGCCCTGTCAAGGAGTGTCCCATGCATTTCCTCGGTATCAAAAAGAGAGCTGAGTTGAAACATCATGTGCATTATGAGCACTTGAAAAATGGATTTGTTAAACTTGGTTGTCGTGAATATGAAGACGAGATCATGAGGATCCTATTTGTGTGCAATGAAGCTGGATGTGGTAAGGCATTTTATCGTTGCGATTCATTAAACAGGCATCTCCATTTGGTTCATGGGAACAAACGGAAGGGAGGAGGTGCCAAAAGAAAGTTTGTTGTTAATGATGAGGTCGAACTTGCTGATGTTGAACTCGTGGAAAATTATAATATTGATCGTGAATTAAATTGCCAAGATGATGGTGATATAGAAGTATGCACCACATTAAAGAGAAGAAAAAAAGTTATTTAGTTGATTGCTTGTTTTGTATTCAAGGTTCAATCCGTTTTTGTTGGTTTGTATTGGTTTCATTTTGGATAAATAGAGTAATATTTGGTTGTAGAATAATACAGTCAATTATGGGCTAAAGCGATGGTAATGAGAACAACTTTTGTGTAATTGTTTAGTAAAACTGTAATCATGCTACCAGTTGCTTTATAAATACAATCCGTTTCTTCGTTTCAGCCAATGCAATATGCATATACTGAGCACTGGTGGATACACAAGTCGCGATTCAGCTCCAACAGTAAGGGTTTAGGTAGAAGATTCACGTTGACAAAACAGTGTAATGGTTAGCTCATTGTGTATATTACGCGTCTGTAATCTCGAAAATGAATGCTCTGTTGAGGGGGAACATCCTAGCTACTCTATTTCACACAACACGTTCCATGAAAAAGTAACTCATCAAGATCCCTCCTTTCTGATCATCGTCACCCGCAAGTTCCACCATAAATCACTGGGAAAGAAAATTCCAACACGGTCTGGAATCACAGAAAAAAAAAAACAAAAAAAAAATTCATTACGGGCATAAACACGTTGCTATTGATAAGGATTCAACAACTATGAGTTCAATAGAAGGGGTATGTGACTACAAGTCTTGCAATTACACCCATTAGCTCTTACTAACAATTTCACTAGACTCCTTCACTGGAACTTGACGAAGTACTTCAAAATAGAAACCAACTCGTGTTTCTGAATAATGCCAGTAAATATTTCACCAAATCGGAGAAACAACAAGTTGATATTGAAAAGACCAGTAATAGATTCAAATATCTTCTTGGATTAACTGGTCTATTCCGTCACTTCATTGAAGCCAAAGCAAATAAAGATCCACTTTTCCGCAAAATTGTCGATGATTTGCACGATCTGGAAGCAAAGCATAAATCAACTAATCATGACTCGATGAGGAGAAGAAAAACGGAAAAGGAAGAAGATGCTGAATTGTTGAAAGAGCAAGGGTCAAGTAAACAGCCATTTGAGTTTACTGAGAGTCCCGGTTATGTCAACGGTGAATTGAGACCATATCAAATACAAGGTTTGAATTGGCTAGTTTCATTATATGAGAATAACCTATCGGGAATCTTGGCTGATGAGATGGGTTTGGGAAAAACATTACAAACGATTTCTTTTTTAGGGTATTTGCGATTCATGTACAAAATTAATGGTCCCCATTTGGTTATTGCTCCCAAATCAACCTTGGATAATTGGTATAGAGAGTTTCAAAGATGGATCCCTGATATCAATGTATTGGTATTACAAGGTGATAAAGATGAGAGGTCTGATATGATCAAGAATCGAGTCATGACTTGTGATTTCGATGTTATTGTTGCTTCGTATGAGATTGTAATTAGAGAGAAAGCGACATTTAAAAAGTTTGATTGGGAGTATATTGTCATTGATGAAGCTCATCGAATCAAGAACGAAGAAAGTTTATTGTCGCAGATTATCAGAATGTTTCATTCAAAAAATAGATTGTTGATTACTGGTACTCCATTGCAGAATAATTTACGTGAATTATGGGCATTGTTGAATTTTATCTTACCGGACGTGTTTGCTGATACGGATTCTTTTGATGAATGGTTTCAAAAAGATGAAACTAGTGAAGATGGGGAAGTGATTTCGCAATTGCATAAAGTGTTGAAGCCATTCTTGTTGAGAAGAATCAAGGCTGATGTTGAGAAATCGCTATTACCAAAGAAGGAGTTAAATATATACACCAAGATGACTCCCATGCAAAAAAATTTGTATCAAAAGATTTTGGAAAAGGATATTGATGCAGTGAATGGCGCCAACAAAAAGGAATCCAAAACGAGGTTATTAAACATTGTTATGCAATTGAGAAAATGTTGTAATCATCCATACTTGTTTGACGGAGTGGAACCTGGGCCTCCATACACCACGGATGAGCATTTGGTGTACAATGCACAAAAGATGATCATTTTGGACAAGTTACTAAAAAAGTTTAAGACTGAAGGATCAAGGGTCTTGATTTTTTCACAAATGAGTAGAATGTTGGATATTTTGGAAGATTACTGTTATTTCAGAGAGTTCCCTTATTGTCGAATTGACGGACAAACAGAGCACGCTGATAGAATCAATGCTATTGATGAATATAATAAACCTGGTAGTGAAAAATTTGTGTTTTTATTGACTACAAGGGCTGGTGGGTTGGGTATCAACTTGACCACTGCTGATGTTGTTATTTTGTTTGATTCGGATTGGAACCCACAAGCTGATTTACAAGCTATGGATCGTGCACACAGAATTGGTCAAACAAAACAAGTCAAGGTATTTAGATTCATCACTGAGAATGCCATTGAAGAAAAAGTGTTGGAAAGAGCAACACAGAAGTTGCGGCTAGATCAATTGGTTATTCAGCAAGGTCGTAATAATACTGTTGGTTTAGATGGACAACAGAGTGGCAAAGCTGCTTCCAAGAATGAGTTGTTGGATATGATTCAATTTGGTGCAGCTGATGTGTTTAAAAAGGGGCAAGACCAAGCACAAGATCAAGATCAGGGTGGAGATCAACAAGATTTGGATATTGATGAGTTGTTGAGACATTCTGAAGAGAAAACACAAGAATTAAACGAAAAGTATGCCAAGTTGAATTTGAATGCATTGCAGAATTTCACCAATGATGAAAGTGTTTATGAATGGAATGGTGAAAACTTTAAGAAAAAGGAACCAACAGCAATAACCAATGTTGGACATGCATGGATCAACCCGGGTAAACGTGAACGTAAAGAGAATTATTCCATTGATATGTATTATAAAGATGTGTTGCATACTGGGGGCGGTCGTTCACAACCAACCGTTTCCAAATCCGGCCCCAAGCCACCCAAACAACTAAACTTGTACGATCATCAATTTTTTCCAGCAAAAGTATTTGAATTATATGAATTGGAAAAGAATTATTACAAAAAGCAAATACAGTATCAAGTACCTTTGAAAGCTGGTGATGCGTCAACTTTGAAGCAACGAGAATTGGAGCAGAAATTGGAGCAAGAGGAAATCGCTCAATCGCGTCCATTAACTGAAGAAGAACGACAATTGAAGTTGGATTTGATGAAGCAAGGTTTTAGTAATTGGAATAGAAAAGATTTCTATCATTTTATATCCAGTTGTGCCAAATATGGTCGTAATTCGATCCCACTAATTGCATTGGAATTTCAAGGCGACAAAACTGAAGAACAAGTGCGTGAATATGCCAAACAATTTTGGCTCAAATATCAAGAAATCGAAGGATTCGAAAAATACATTAATCAAATTGAACAAGGCGAAGAGAAAATCATCAAGTTACAAGCGCAAAAGGAAGCATTGAGGAGAAAACTATCACAGTACAAGTATCCCCTCTTGGAATCGAAATTGAAATATCCACCTTCTTCAAACACCAAAAAAGTTTATAGTGAAGAAGAAGATCGGTTTTTGCTTGTACAAATGTATCGATTTGGCATTGATCTGCCCAATGTTTATGAATTGATTAAGGAGGCCATACGTGATTCACCGCTTTTTCAATTTGATTTCTTTTTGCAAAGTCGAAATGTTACTGAATTGGCTAGAAGATGTACTACTTTACTTGGATGTGTTTTGAAAGAAATTAATCCAGAGATACAAAAGCAAGTTAATGGTGGAGTTAAACGGTCAAAAGAGTCTACTCCTGTTGCTTCAAAGAAGAGTAAAAAGTAAGGGCCTAAGGAGGAGTTTGTAACAATTTAAATCAACATTTTGTATATTACATTCATTAATTGCAGTGGCATAATTTTTGTTAGCTCTCCTCACCTTCGTCTAGCAATTTTTGTATAAACCCATCAAATTGGCTAGGAGTGATCCAAGAATCAAACCTAGCAACAACATCACCCTTACGATTAATTATAAATTTTTCAAAATTCCATCGTACACCTTTAAACCCAAACATTCCACATTTAGCATCCTTTAAAAACTGATATAATGCAGATTGGTCTTCACCATTGACTTTAGTCTTCTTCATTATCGGAAATTTAACGCCAAAATCACGTCGACATTGTGACGCAATCTTGTGATCAGATTGAGGTTCTTGATTGCCAAATTGATTACAGGGGAATCCCAAAATTTCCAAACCTTTGGCATGGTATTTATCGTAGAGCTGTTGTAGTTCGTGATATTGTGGGGTAAATCCACATAAACTCGCCACATTGACTATGAGGAGGACTTTGTTGTGGAATTGGGTAAAATCTATGAGGTGATTGTCGGCATCTGGAAGCGAAAAGTTGTAAATTGATGTTGAAGGGGGTGGGGGTGATAAATGTAATGGGTCTCGTAGCGTGTGGGAGGCTATTGTAGTGGTTTTGGAGTCAGTAGATTCTGACATGAATAAGGCAGGTGTGTCAATTGATTTGATCGAATGATGTTCTTATATTGTGCAAAACAAAAGCCGTTATACGTCTTTGTCTTTGTCTTCTCCTTTTTCGTATAAATTTGATACTGTGTCGTACAATAGTTGTTTATGTCGTGGTTTGGTATATTACGACACTACTTTTCAAAAATTGCGACAAAGATTACTTTTTCACTAACCCTTCGAATGTAACTGAATCCCTCATACAAGTTAATCCCATGAAAGATTCGTGACACCTCATACGGACTTTCTACGTTCTCTATGTGCTCTAATTCTATATGGCTCTGCTTTTTATTTCCGAGTCATTTTTTCTGTTTGAATGTCATATGATGTAATGCATTACCACCTTATTGGTCGTGTGACCGGAGCAAAAAGAAGACGGATTTATTACTTTTGCCAAACTTCAAAGCAACAACCTTCCACACACAGCTTGTACATTGAAAGACAAGCAAGTCAAGGAAACGAGTACACTACACACACAGGGATGGTTTAATCAATTTGGTAACTACTTGTTTGCCTTTGAAACTCTGGGGTACGTCATTTTCTTTGGCTGTTCAGTGCGTCTTTCTAAACTCCGGAGTAATATTTCCTTCAAGCGTTCCGTGTTATCCCGATATATGTCGTAAATTCATATATTACGACAATGGCTAACTTGACTAAAAAAAAAATTTTCTTTTGATTTTTGTACTATTTGAAAGGGGCAAAAATCATATAATCACATCATACCATACATACCACACATACTACACAACACACACGCATCATACCAATAAAGTAAGCGTTCATCAACCACTTTCTTTTCTCATTACATCCAACCTCAACAGTTGAGATATCAATCATCATTCAACACTACTTTTACATATTCACTCACTTATTGTTTACTTCATCAAACACATTTGATTTATTAAGATACACAGTCTTTGTTTACCACATAAAACAATGTCATTCAAGGTCAATTGGGATTCACTAGATACCGATTCTCTTGCTCATTGGACTAAAGATATTCTCACTGATGCTTTAAACTCGGGTAAATCACCCAATATACTAGCATCAAACATCACCATCAAGGATCTAAATTTTGGTAAAGTTGCTCCTGATTTTGAAATTTTGGAAATTGGTGAATTGGATAAAGATCGATTTAGAGGTATATTCAAGATTAACTACCATGGGGATTTTCATCTTACGTTGCATACACAAGTACAAGCTAATCCATTGAATATTTACTACTCAAATTCATTAGAAACTGAAGTTAATTACCAAGGAGTAAACATGTACAATGATGAGGATAATTCATTTGTTACTCCACAATTTGTTATGGCTAATGAGCAATTTGCCATACCATTGGATTTGAAGTTGTCTGATATCAAGATTAATGGTATTGGTATTATTGTATTTTCAAAATCAAAAGGGTTAACACTTGTTTTTAGAAATGATCCTTTGGATTCAATCAAAGTTAGTTCAACTTTTGATACGGTTCAAGTATTGGCTAATTTCTTGCAAAAGCAAATTGAATCACAAATTAGAGACTTGTTTAGAGAGACGTTGCCAACCTTGATTCATCAATTATCATTAAAGTATCTTAGTCTCGATAATCATATGAATGAGTTTAAAAATAAATTGGCAGCAAATGCGACAGCAACAACTGAACCAACAACATCAATTGCAACTGATGGAAGTAGTGATACTACTAATGTCTCACCTGCGTCAGCTTATAAGATGTTGGAAAATGATGAGGATGTTTCATTAGTTTATTCAACAAAACATTTGCAAAAAATTCTTGAATTGTTTAAATCTCGTGAAACAATGAGTTTGAAGTTACCCAAGTTCAAGCATGTCATACAAAGGACACACATGGACAGATTTGATAAGAATTATCCTAATTTGCTCAGCTCGTTGTCGGTTCATAACAATGAGGTGAGAAGGTATATTGGTTCTACTCCACAAGCCTTAATTGCAGGTGGTACGCATGCTAGTAGCAACAGTGGTTTCAACAATAATGGAATTCCTATTGATATACTATTGGATGAATCGTTTAACGAGAAAGATAATCTTTTAAAGGATATATCATCAATACAAGCTAACAATTACTACAAGTATGCCAAAGATGCCCCAATCAAGCCAAAGAGAAGAGTGATTAAACTAGGAGGAAAGAGCAAAAAGAGTCAACACAAACAAGAGGGAGAAGTCACACCTGAATCATTGTCATCAGAACCAGTTACCCCAACTTCAGTCAGTTCCAATTCAACTTTAATTGATTATGAACGTGCTGTTGGCGCTAAAACCCCATCGAACAAGTCAGTTGTAGAGGAATACAAGACTCCAGAGAAGCAACAACAACAACTCCCACAACGTCCTAAATTACAACAAGTTCAAAAATCGCCAAATTCTTTGCAACACCCCACACCAAAGAAGTCACATGACCCTCACAATTACAGTCGCTACAACCATCATCATCATTCAACTTTCAACAATTGTGCTATCTACCAAGAAGTTATTCGTTCGACTCAATCTCCTTCTTTGATTTATGATAAAGGTTTAGGAAGTGCTAGTGCTGGTGTGGGTGTGGGATTAGGAAATACTGGATATTTCAATTTTGCACCACAAAGAACTATAAGCACATCTCCAATAAGAAGAACAAATAGCAGTCGTGATAGGGGAGTCAGTTTAAGTGGTGATAAAGAGCCCCAGTTGAAGGAAAAGAAGTCAATCAATCATATTGATATCAATAAAGTTAATCAAAGATTAGAAGAGAGTTTGAAACCACAACAGAAGGAACAAAAGCGTAATGAAGTTGATGTTGCTATTGTTGTAGATGAAAAGAAAAGAGGTAGAAGTGGTGAAGACTCTGCTAATGTTGCATCTGCTCCATCGTCGAGTCTTTTGCAACAAGATATATTTAATAATGCTTATGGACAACCTGTTTTCACTACTGCTCCTCCACCTTATTATCATTGAAACAATGGGGGGGGGGGGAAAGATTGATGCATTCTGATTATGACATGATTCAATTCTAATATACTTTTTGGAGTATATACGCGTGTACATACTTTTGGTTTATTTATTTATTCTACGTTGTTATATTTATGAGCATCTTGTTGTAGGTTAACTGATAAATTTAATTGGTATGTTGTTGTTTAATATTCCTTTTTTGGTATTCAGTTTATGCACATGAGTCTAAATTTAGAATTCATCTTTGTCTTTTTGTGTTGATTACAGTAATGTATGGTTTTCGTTTTTTCTATTTTCTGCTTCTTGTTTCATTTTGAATGAAAGGAGTGAAACCATAAAAAAAAAAAAAAAAAAAAAAAAAAAAGGCAGATCAAAGCACAGCAGGCGTCAAAAATTGAATACGTCAAAAAAGACACCCACCACACACACACGTTAATAGTTGACCTTTTTCAAACCATCTGTCATTTGGTTACATTTTTGCATAGCATAGCTAAAGTACAAAAAGTTATATTTGACATACACTCGCTAAGAAGATACTCAATCACATAGCCATTCGCTAAACAGCACACCATCTATACATTTACTTATTCACAGTTACCAGATCCCTCTCCATGTCGTTTGGTTCATTTGATCATATATGCAACAAGACTTCCCTACCTTTATGTTCAGTAGTTGGGGCGGTCAACCAATCATCCTATTTCCAGCGTGGTATTGTACCTCAATGTTATGCTCGTAGTGTTGAGTTGGCAAACACAATGATTTTCCAAATTGGTAATGCATTTGTCCATTTTGGTGGACTAATCATTATATTGATTATCATATTCAATATGAGGGCGAAATATACTGCGATAGGTAGAGCAGAGATGTTGAATTTGATGTATTTGTTGATTGGATTGATTGTATCGAGTTTGATTGTTGATTGTGGCGTAGCACCACCTAGTTCTGCAACGTATGCTTATTTTGTTTCATTGCAAATTGGTATTGCTAGTGGTGTTGTTGTATGTTTATTGTATAATGGATTATTATGTTTTCAATTTTGGGAAGATGGGACTAGGAAATCATTGTTTATTATGAGACTGGTGAGTTTTGTTTGGTTTGCCATCAATTTCATCATCTGTTTAATCACGTTTAAACATTGGGATACTGCGTTGGATTTCCGCAAGACTACTGCAATGTTTGTTGTGTCTTATGTATTGAATGCAATACTTTTGGCGGTGTATGTTGTATCACAATTGATTTTGGTGTTTTTCGCCTTGAAGTCATGGTGGGCCATGGGAGCAATCTTGCTTGGGTGTTTTTTTTTCATTGCTGGTCAAATCTTGACTTATGTATTCTCAATGCAAATATGTCAAGGAGCTAGTCACTATATTGATGGGTTGTTTTTTGGTAGCTTGTGCAATGTTTTCACCATTATGATGATTTACAAATATTGGGATATGATTACTGATGATGATTTGGAGTTTAGTGTTGCTAATGTTGAACAAGTTGTTAATGAGTTTGGTCCAAATAGTAATGGTGGTGTTGGTGTGCTTTACGATGATGAGAAGAGAGCATCCAGTGTGTTTTATTGAGAAAGTAGCATCCCAAAATAAAAAAGGAAAAGAAGAGAGCTTTAGCAGAAGCAGTTTGACATTGTAGCATGTAATACTAGTTTAACTTTTTCTTTTTAAACGTATAAATAGATGAATCAAAAAACTATACATAGCCAATAAGCTTTGTTCTGCTCTAAACTTTTTGCCTTTTTGCTTCTGACTCCTCAACAACTTCCTCCTCGACTGAAGCAACCGGTTCATTACTTTTATCAGTTGGTTTCAAAGCAGGTGTAGTTTGTTGTTGATGAAAATCTTTAATAATTGAATCAACATCATCAATGTTCAATTGTCTTACATCACCCAACAATTTGATCTTTGTGGTAACTTCTTTAACTTGATCATCAGTTAAATTCAAATTCAATTGATCAACTCTTGATTTAATTGCATTCCATCCAGTCAACCTATTGGCAAAATGAATATACCTTGTTAATCCAAAATCACTAGGGTTTAAAATTTCATAAGTTGATGGATTAGCCAAGATTGCTTTAGCGTGAATACCAGCTTTATGAGTGAATGCACAGAATCCAGTGATGGGGTTATTAAATGGGATATTTACTTGTACTGCATCAGCAACCAAATTTTCCAAATCTCTCAATTTATGTAATTTATATTTGGACAAGACATAATCACGATCAGCAGTAATCATTCTTGCCATTAATGCACCAAGTGGAGTAATTCCATTACGTTCACCAATACCCAATACTGAAACATCAATCAATTTGGCACCAGCCTCCAATGCAGTGTATGTGTTTGCAATAGCACATCCAGTATCATTATGGAAATGACATTCAATGTCACATGAAACCACCGATTTCAATGTCTTGACTAATTCATAAACTTGTCTTGGGTTGGCACAACCAACAGTATCAGCAATACCTACTCTATTGACTCCGATTTTATCAACCGTACGGTAAATGTTTAACAAATCAACAATATCTGATCTAAAACTATCCTCACTGGAGAAACGAATCTCTATTCCCTTTGATTTGACAAATTCAATAACTTCAATAGCACTTTGAGCGATATAATTCATATCTTTACCATGACTATATTTTCTTAAAAATTGTGATGTTCCAATAACAACATCAACTCCATCAACACCAGTCTCAACGGCAACTCTAGCATCATCCATATGACATCTAATATGAGTTAAGATCTTGGCTTTTAATCCCAATTTACAAATGGCTTCACAATCCCTTCTACTTTGTTCAGAAGCCACTGGCGATGTCAACTCGATATAATCAACCCCAAAATCATCCAAAGCTTTAGCTATTTCAATCTTCTTTTCAGTGGAAAAAAATGCATTGGCAAATTGTTCACCTTCTCTCAACGTACTTTCAATCAATTCGAATTTGTTGACGTTGGAAAGAAAATCTGATGGGTTGGGACCATATGGGTTGGACGTGACTGACATTTTTCGGAAATACTCGTGCGTGTATATGTATGTGTGGGTAAGCTTTATGAAAAGAAGAGTGTGGTTTCAAAGTTGTGAAAAATTATGAAAAACTTTTTAAGTTATATATGGGGAAGTATATACTTTGGCTGTGAAAAAAAAAAAAAAACTTTGTGCTGAAGAAATTTTCTTAGTCAAAGAGTAAAAAAGAGCAAATTGTAGTATGAGTAATAGAGAATGAAGGTGTGCTAATGAGGCAAAGCGGGAAAGTCTTAATTGCCTCTATTGTGTGTCATACATAAGCTTTTGTTCCTTCTAGACTTTCTTTGGCTTCATATTCCATTTTAGTCAACTTTGTTCAGTTGCTTAACCGCGCCGATAAGAGAAGGAGAAAAAAAATTTTCTTTGTGTCATAGCAATACGGTAGCGTTTTTTCACTGCAATCAAAATTGCCTTTTGGGGATGACTCATAATGGGATTACTCACATTGTAAAAGAGCGACATTGAAATTTCACGACTTTACACGTGACCCTAATTTTTATTAGTTTTTACTTCAATTTGCAACTGAGCACTCTCATCAAAGAGTACGCAAATAAACCCAATATAACTTTAGTGCTCTTGTGAAAATGCTACGTCGTTAAGAAGTAGCTATATTAAGAGCCACGCAGACTCTATCGTGTAATCTAATAAAACTCTAAAATAGAACCTATTGGTAAACGGTGTAGATCTGCTCGAGTTGAGAAAGAAATATCAGAACGCAAAGTTGACACCAGCGTATAATACGTAATCATATTTCTTTCCCGCTTTTAAGGAAACCGGGGGAACTAGATTGCCAAAATTTTCCTTCAAATTGATTATTGATGGGTCAAAATTGTGCCCAGGTTCTTGTACAACTAGGTGGACTTCTTCAATTTTGTTACCGCTGAGGATCAAATGCTCCAATGAGTTTGATTTAAGGTAACAGTCTACTTTCTGAAACTTGTTTCCTGACAAATCCAAACTCCTCAAACTCGAGAGAGAAGTGATACAAGATGGCATCTCTTCAAGGTTGTTCTGGGACAAATCAACAAACCGAACCGAGCAAGGAAAATCGACATCCACCAGGATCAATCCGTTATCGCTCAATTCAAACCAATCTCAATAAGAGTCACTTGGAAACTCAGCATCAATCTCAGAGAACGGAAAGATTTGAATGCTGCACAAAACTTTACTCCACAACAAACGACGTCCTATAAGCACAAAATGGTAATGAAATGGTCGATATGCAGGAAAAGAAGAAACAGAAGAGTAATTTCTTGCATTGGGGGTTGTTTTCGCATACAGCGGATTATTTAAATACTTGGTTCATGACCAGTTAGCTTTAAAATATTATACAACTTGTGTAAAAGTGTAATGCGTCCCCAAGAGTTCAACAGAAAACTCAAAATTCAATCAAAAATCTCTCAAAGATTCATATACACCACTATAAAAAACGAAACAAAAAGCAAAATCAAACTCAATCTTCCCCCCCTATAAGCATAGATTGATAAATCTATACATTTCATTCTTCATTCTCACCACTTCAACATCCTTGATATTCAACTTCCCATTCATACGATTAACCAATTGTTTGACAATAGAGTTAATCTCTTGATTAGTCAACCCAGTCACATGTTGCCAATCCACTTGTAATTTCCTTGAAGATACTCTATTCTCCTTGATAATTGTCAATTTGAAGCATCCAACAATCAACTTTTTTAATTCAAACCCCATGTCGTTGTAGTTGACAAAATTGTTGGTTTGATTGAGGTATCTCAAAAGGTATATAATATCCATGTACCTAAACAAGTAAATTATAGCCTTCAAAAACGTCGTCAATGAGACTCTCAATCTACTTGTTAGCAACAACAAAAATTTGTCCAATGGTAACTCATTGCGCGTGGGGGGTGCTTTAGAAGTTGTTGTTGTTGGTGACGCTGGAGATGATGAGCCCCTTCTCTTTGGTGCTTCTGGTGGGAACGTGTTGTATATCTTTGTTGCCACATACTTGACTATAATAGTCATCAACTGCGTACGCTGATGTTTGAACTGTTCCGGCGTGATGCCACTGCTTGGCTTAACATACGGTTGCAAGCTGTTGATTATGTTTTGCTTGATATGAGGATTGGGCCCACCAATAGCAAGTTGGGATTGTCTTTTCAATTGTTGAACTTGATGATGGATACTTCTTTGAGGTTGTGGTTGTGGTTGAGGTTGTTGTGGGGATTTGATTGATTCGTTCTGAGTGGACACTGGAGTCGGTTGCAATGATCTTTGTTGATTCCAGTGTCCCCCACTCTTTGTCAGCACGGTAATAACTTCATCAGAGTCATTATCGGATACCAAATTGGGAATATCAATGAATTCATTGAATTCCTCTAACTCTTCACTATCTTGCACTGACGTAATGTCAAGTGAAGAAGTGAAATCATTCTGCAACAAACTCCCATTATCTTGATTGCCAATCTTACCCTTCGGATTCTTCTTCTCCCAGTTACCCTCCTGTCTTCCTGCTGCTTCCACTGCTTGCTGTTGCTCTTGCTGTTGTTGTTGTTGTTGTTGATGATGATGATGATGATGATGATGTTGTTGTTGATGATGATGATGATGTTGTTGTTGTTGTTGTTGTTGTTGTTGTTGTTGGTTTGGCAATGGTGATTTGAATTCATTCGCAAGAGCAACACCGTCCCATCTTTCTCCAAGACGTTCGCCATCAACACCGTCCCCTGAAGCAGCAGGGCCAAATCCATTGTTGTTTATATTGTCATTAATCATGTTGAAAAAAATGTATTCTTCCACTCACAATCTAAATAATTTATAACAATTTGAATTTGAACTTATACCTCAAACCAAAATATTTCCAAAACGTAACCTTTTTCAATCAAAAACAGGAGCAACGGCTTAAATGAGCAAATACATTGCAATCGGTTGATGTATGTAATAATTAAAAATAAAGGGTTACTATAGTAAAAAGGAAAGCACTGTTGAAATCAAACCTTGTTGTTGGCTAAGTTGACTCTTTGAACTCGGTTTTAGTATACTTTGTTGATGAAAACTACCTTTGTTGTTTTGGAGTCTTCAGTCACTTATTGTAGTTGTGGGTTGGTTTCAGTGGTTATATCCAATAGGGTTGTGTTTGATTGGTGAAGGTCTATTGGTTCTAGTTTAAATGATTTTTGTTGATGAGTCAAGGGACTTTCCCAAAAAAAAGAAAAGAAAAAACGAGAGGTTTTCTTGACTTCCTAATGTAGTAATTAACTGCAAAACAGACTCTATCTAATGTATTCTACGCTACCAACCACCTTGGGCCATACAAAGAACCAAAATTCAAGAGACGTTCGTACCCTATTGAATGCAATAACCACTCCCCCACTATATGACAACCCTGATGTCTTCTCTTTCCAAGTGCATATCCATTGTATCCATTTTCAATAGGCTGTTCCAAACTAATCTTACTGTTGTCTCTTTGTGTAATGATGTAAATGCAATTTTTTTTTTTTTTTAGAGTCACAGACATCAAAGGTCAACCACACTATCCCTGGTGGTTACCTGGAATGAGAATACCGAGGATGAGTTCACGTACATATACAGATGCCATAAATGCTCTCAACTCGTTGCAATCAAATTTTGCTTCCATTGAAGCAATGAAGAAATTAGGACCCAACGTCAATCGGAATGAATTGTCAATTAATGAAGTTCGTGAATACACTTCACGATTAGGCTACACTCCCAAAGACTTCAACAAGTTGAACATAATTCATGTCACTGGAACTAAAGGTAAAGGATCTACTTGCGCATTCACTGAAAGTATTTTGAAACAGTATCAATTGAAATATATCTCCAAGATTGGATTGTATACATCACCACATTTGAAATCAGTTCGTGAAAGAATAAGAATCAATGGGCAGCCAATTGGTAAAAAATTGTTTACAAAATACTTTTTCGAAGTCTGGGATAAGCTTACAAACACCAAATCTGATCCTAATGAATGGCCAAGTTTACAACCAAGTGACGTTGTGAAACCAATGTATTTCAAATACTTAACCATCCTATCATTCCATGTGTTTTTACAAGAAGGTGTTGACACTGCGATTTACGAAGTTGGTGTTGGGGGCACATTCGATTCAACAAACATCATCGATAAACCAACAGTCACTGGTATAAGTGCATTGGGAATTGATCACACATTTATGTTGGGAAATACAATAGAAAGCATTACTGATAACAAGACAGGTATTTTTAAAAAGGACACACCTGCCTTTGTGAGCGAACAAAAGGAGTACCCTAAAACACATGCTCTTATTGAGAAGCGAGCAAACGAGTTGGGTGTATCTTCATTAGAATTTGTTCACCCTGATGATATACCAAATGTTGAGTTGGGACTACTGGGAGAATTTCAAAAGGAAAATGCAGCATTGGCTGTGAGGTTGGCCGATACTCATTTAAAGTCCATTGGAGTTGACAGCGGGCTCACGTTGAACAGTGGCAAGGTGGAATCACTTCCCAACCAGTTCATCAAGGGGTTGAAGGATGTTGATTGGCCAGGAAGATGTCAAATCATCGCCAACAATCCAACAGGTATAACATGGTACGTTGATGGTGCACATACAATAGAATCAATAACTGCATCATCGACTTGGTTCAAAGGCGAACAGTTAAAGTCTGCTCCCAAAAAAAGGGTACTTTTATTCAATCAACAAGGTCGTGACAACTATGCTGAGTTGCTCACCACATTGTATCAAGCCATTTCTACAAAAGATCCTAAAGTCTCCTTCGATGAGGTGATTTTCACGCCAAACATTACATGGTCTTCTGGACAATACAATCCAGAATTATTGGCAAAAAACACGTCTGAAGATGCAGTAAAGAAATTAGAAATTCAACACCAGTTTAGTGAATTATGGAAGCAGCTAGATGGTGGCAGGGCCAAGAGACAGGTGTTTCCTGACATTGAATCAGCAGTAGAACATCTCAAGAAAGAGAAACAAGAATTGAATGTTTTTGTATGTGGGTCCCTACACTTGGTTGGTGGGTTTTTAGTCGTTTTAGATAACGAAAGAGAATAGATCGTAAAAATTCTTTTAAACTTCTATATCAATTACCACTACTCTTGACAAGGTTCTCTCTAGTAGCTTTAACAATATCATCAATGTTGCGAATCGAATCTAACCATTGTTGTAATGCCCTTTTAACTAGATTCCAATTTTCAGCATTTGCTTCATCTTCGCCAGCCAATATAAATCTGTTGACTCTACTCAAGTAGAAAGTTTCATCAATTTGGTTAATCTTTCCTTCCAATACACCAGCTTTGATAGCCTCAACCAACAACTCTTCCAATTCGGTAGAATTTGATGCAGTTTCAATTTCGCTATATTTGAAAATGATATCATCATGATCAGATGATAAAGATTTGCTAGCAAAGAATCTTGCCAAGTTCAAAATTCTTGATTTTTGGTGGATAAATGATACTGGTAAGGACGAGTCAGCGGCTGAAATGTCATCAGTTGAAATTGTTTCTCCTCGAACGTATTGAGCAAAAAGTTGGGTCAATTTGTCATTATTCTTCTTTAATGCTGATGCAACATTATTATTAACTAAAAATGAAACGTCAACAATCTTTGACTCCAATGCAAACTTAATCAACTTGGTCAATTCTGATTCCGATACGGTAAACTCGTGAGTAAATGATTTGATAAAATTCAAAGACTTTAACGAATAACCCTTATCCAAGGCAATGAAATTCCAAAAAATCTCCTTAATCTCGTCGTCCTTTGCATTACACTCTTTCAACCAATTGACCAAGTTTCCCGATATGTTATCTTCAATAGCGTTAAACTCGACATCTGATGTCTGGATCACCTTCAAAATTTGTTTAATCACATATATCCTAGTCTTGGAATCCCTAGGTATCAAATTGAAAATTGTACTCAAAACCGACAATACAGAAGTTGATCTGATTGATTTCCTGTCTCTTAAAGATAATGGTTGTTTGGGGTTGATTGTTAAAAGTAAATTGTAAATTGGTGATGATTCATTGATCAATACCGAATCAATGGAATCCAATTGGGAAAGGATATGGATCAACAAGTAAACAGTAGGTTCAAATTCCTTATCAGTCAAATGTTTCAACGTTTCGGCAGTCGATGCTTGTTGAAGTATGGTAAACAACTTGCTTTTGTTTGAGATGGCTTGATCTTGTTGCGAGGGTAATAATGACTCCACTTTTGTCGCGAGTTCGGTGTTTCCATTGAGGCCATCAACGACTTGGACATATTCTCTAACTGAGTCTTTCAAATCATTATCAACGACTATTACAGATGCCATGATGTATGATAAACGTCTACCTCAAACCTTTGTTCAAGTGAAAATCTGTATTTCAAAAAAATTTTCCAAAGAGCACGGCTTACATGCAGGAGAAAACGAAATGTACTAAAGTCGTGTATTGAGAGACAAAAAGAATTCAATTTTGCAGCCAAGTGATATACCCCTACACATCATCTTCATCCTCCTCATCAATGATTGGCCCATACATGGTTTTATTAGCATACCCATGAGATCCTGTATTGTTATTCAACGGATTACTCAACCAGTCATTAACTTGTTTTGTATCTTGATAATTATGAGGAACATTGTTATTCTTGAAATTAGGTGAAAACAACTTCCTACTCGTTTTCTCATTTCTTGGTGTTGATTTCGATTTAAAATTGAATGGTGGTGAATGGGATCGGTACCCCTGCATTCTTTCCATTTCATTGGTGTTGAAATTGGGGTGGATTGAGTTGCTGTGTAAAACTGGAGTTGGCGTGACAAGACTCGAGGGTTTGCTTTTAACCATGAATTGAGAATGCGCATTATTGGATTCTCCATTCATTGGCGGCACTTCATCGCCATACTTGGATTCACTGGGCGTATCATCGGACGAGTTACTCGTGACTCTTGACATGGACAGTTTCTTTTTCACAGTGGATTGACCACCAGTCGTCGACACTGATTGGATCGATTGATCCGAAGACATGCCTCTTCTATAGCTAGGTCTCTTTTTGGTTGGAATTCGACTACTTCCAATAACCACTCCAGTGGAGGATCTTCCATCTTGAGACATACTGATACTTGAATCATACGCATCATCTTCGTCATCATCATCGTCCAATGTGTCTGTCTCATCTAATATGTCTAGCTCTGATTCCGACAACATTGTTGATAACTGACTCAACCTGCTAATTTGACTAATTTGGGAAATCATCGATGAAGGTCTCGTCCTAGTTAAGCCTCTACCTTCACCAGAAGTTGGAGTTAAATGATTAGATCCTGATGCTTGTACATCAAGAGCTGGATCCAAGCCAGTTTCGTTTGGTCTGATATCGGACCCAGTAGTTGCCGGCGTTTGTTCAAAACCTCCCACTTCAAAAGACGTTTGACTGTGTTGGAATCTTTGTGGGCTTTGCTGCAATTGCAACTCCAGGTTACCACTACCGGTATCATTTTCATACTTTTCTGACATCTTACTCGCAACTGAAGTAGAATCTTCTTTATCCCCATCGTTTTTGTCCTTTTTCCAAAATTGCAACTTATTTAGGATTTTCCCACTCTTATTTGGCTTCTTCACTGACTCTCCAGTAGATGCTGTATCAGATGGTCTTCTCTCTTGTGGGACAAATGACACTATTCTATGCAAGGGAGCATCAATTTTTGTTGATGTAGGAGAGATGGCTTGCAACTGTTCCGTCACGCCAGTGCGTCCCAGTTCGCCCACAGAGTTTCGAATGGAATTATCGCGGTCAATATTGAAATGTGCATTTTGTGGCGACCTTGGCAGGTTGTTGCGCAAGTCGGAATTGTCGGTTGATTTTCTTGAGTACGTTGACAATCGAGCCAAATTAGTTTTGCTGGTATTTTTGTTTGAAGTTATGCTTAAAGTTGAGATTATCCGTTCCAATGGTTGGGATCCTGATAACTGATCTGACATGGAAAGGGCACTCTTGACCTTTTTACGAGATTTCCTCAACGAGTTTCTTGCTTCAAAGTATTTTCTTTTTTTATCTCTAATATATCGTTTCTTTTTCTTTGAAAATTCTCGAGTCAACAATAATTCATAGAAAGCGGTCAACGAATTCGTTTCATTGCCGTATATGCTTGCTTGGAGTTCGTCAATGTCAACATTTAATTTCTGTAATTTACCAATCAATTCACGTTCTATCCTCGTGTCGAAAGGTCTCTTCATAGAATTATAGTGTTGGTTGATCGAAAGGATTGACTCACCATCTCCAATCACCTTTTTCTGAGTCTTTTCTAAATGCTTGTTATACGAGTCAATCAAGAATGATGAATTTAAAATCTCACCAACGCCTATTCTCTTTGTTGGGTCTTTATTCAACATTTTCAAAATTAACTGATTCACTTCTTCTGGTACAAAGTCGGCAAAAGTCGGATCCTCGTTCACAATCTTTGATTTAGTCTTCATTTCGTCATCATCATCAAACGGTAGTACCCCATAAAGCATAGTGTACAATATTATACCTAAAGACCATACATCAATTGCAAACCCCGAATACTTCTGTCCCGATAACAATTCCGGTGCCATATACACAGTTGTACCACAAATTGTTGTTAAAAACCTCCTAGATTGTGGGTTAAACTCTCTTATGAATCCAAAATCGGTCAACTTAACACAACTCTTTTTCTTATCTGACAAGAGAATATTCTCCAACTTCAAGTCACGATGACTCAAATTCATGGAATGTACAAATTGTACACCAAGCATTATCTGAAAGAAAATATGACGACACTCGTTCAATTCCAATCGCCTCTTTTCGTAAACCAAATAGTACAATTCACCACCTTCGCAATATTCCATTGCAATCCATAAATGATTTTCAGTTTTAATGACTTCGTAAAGACTAACAATATTCTTATGCTTCAATTGCTTATGATAATAAATCTCCCTTACAATATTAGGATCATCAATTAGTCCACATTTCAATACTACATTAACATTTAGTAGTATGTGGGTCGCAAGATACACTTTTCCAAATGCACCTTCACCAATTTCTTTTGTAATTCTGTAGTTTCCAATTTGGCTAATTTTGGGTGACGAAATTGCCATGTAAAAGTTGTTGAACTCATTAGCCAACTGTGCTGTGTTGTTATTGTCCTTTGAATACTTCGCAACTGGTCGAGTTCCATTCATTTGTGTAAACTAATGCGGAAAAGGAATGAATGTAGGGACTGTGGATGGTTCGAAAAGATTAGGGTAGTTAACTGTCGATATGTACAAAGTGAAGCAGCGTTTGGTGGATCCGAGGATGTCCCAGAAGAGCCTGTCAGTATTACCTTTTATGCAACGTGAAAACGGGTGTCTATGGAAGGCGTGAAAACTATCTCTTGGTGAGCTAAGCAGGTGATTTAAAGTTTGCATGTGGCTGTCGAGATTTACACATTGAACCTGCATATAAATAGCAAACTTTTTGTTTTGTTATTTACCCTCTACGACTATAATTAGTACTACAATAGGTTCAAAGGTCATCGCGTTGAGAATACAGGGTCTATTTGACAGGGTGAATCATAGAAGGGATATATATGATTGGATATAGGGTGCTACCGCGTACACGACTACATGTGAGGGTGAGGGGCTTACCCTCACCACATTTATACAAAGCATATGCCTCGCAGCGTCTGCTTATACAACTACGGCTTGCAACTACTCAACACAGCCCGACTTCGTCAGCAGTACTGTCTCTTGAGGGCCTGCGTATTATAAACGGTGCTAATCCTATCCAGGTAAACAAGAAGGAGCTTCTAAAATCCATCGCAAACCCACTACAGACGATAAAGGAAAAGATTAAATCAAAAGCCTTTACATATCCATATAACTACCTAAATGAAGAGACAGAGCTGCAATTGGATCTTCTTGAAAACTTCACATCCACAGTCAGTGAACAAGTATCAAAGTGTGACAATTTTGACAATGGGTATCTTACTTTTACTGAATTTATAAATCCCAACATCAATCTTTTACCGGTACTCATAAACTCCATACAAGATGGCAATTATCCCAAAGAGATGCTAGAAATATACAACCTCCAAGACAAGGGTGCATTATTTGAACACATTCTTACACATGTGCTATACAAAGACTACCTCGAGTACAAGATCCAAACCACGCCATACGAAAAATCATTGATTGATTTTTCCAACCCTGCTCAATGGTTCCCTGAGGCAAGAAAGATGAAACGAAAAATTGTCATGCATGTGGGGCCAACAAACAGTGGAAAGACTCATCATTCGTTACAAAAACTTTCGACTGTAAGGACGGGTTACTACGCTGGCCCATTGAGATTGTTGGCACGTGAAATATACGAACGATTCAATGATCAAGGCATTGGATGTAATTTGATTACTGGTGAAGAAGTTATCCCATCGATTGATGAGTATGGAAGAGTGAGTGGCTTGGCCTCGGGGACTATTGAAATGATTCCATTGCACAAGAAAATGGATCTTTGCGTTATTGATGAAATACAAATGATTGGAGATGCACAAAGAGGATCGGTTTGGACTAATGCCGTCTTGGGTGTTTTGGCACATGAAATTCATCTTTGCGGGGAGGAAAGTGCTGTCCCATTGATTGAGAAATTGGTGGAAATCACTGGTGATGAGCTAGAAGTGAAGAAATTTGATCGATTGGGGAAATTGACAATGGAAAAGAAACCAACAAGTTTGAAAACATTGAAAAAAGGCGATTGTTTGGTTGTATTTTCCAAAAGAAAAATTTTGGAGTACAAATGTCGTATAGAGCAGGAGACTAAGTTAAAAGTTGGTATGATTTATGGTGCGTTACCGCCAGAAATTAGAGCTCAGGAAGCTGCAAGATTCAACAATGGTGAATACGATGTACTTGTTGCTTCAGATGCTATTGGCATGGGGTTGAATTTAAAAATCAATCGTATTGTTTTCAGTGGGATCAACAAATTCAATGGATCTGAGGTGGAGAATTTGACTACGTCGCAAGTTAAACAAATTGCTGGTAGGGCTGGTAGGTTCAGCGTTGAACACGGATCGAGGGAAGGGTTGGTAACTGCGTTGCAGCGTTCAAGCTTATTGTACATCAAAGAGTGTCTTGAACTGCCAATTGCGGAACTTGAGAAGGCATGTCTTTGGCCAACTGACCTTGTGTGGAAATACTACATGACAAACTACTCCACTACTAGTCCCTTATCAGAAACTCTTTCTCGTTTCATCAGTAGCACTTCCAACTTCAAATCTGACCTTTATTTCTTAGCTGATTTGGAGGTCAAGACTGGAATTTTGGACATTATATCAAAGGACAAGCTATTGAAAAACATGACTATTGATGACCAATTGACGCTAAGTGAGACCCCCATTTCCATTCACGGTCCCATGAATAGAGAACTTGTAATTCCCACAGTCAAGAAGTTTTTCAAAACCATTGTGGAGAGAAGTTGTAAAACAGTTTTTGATTTTGGGTTTTTGGATTTACATCTCTTATCTGCTAAACCAATGTTGAACAAAAACATCAAGATTCCTTTGGGAAATGTTGAGCAATTGGAAAGTATGCACAAATTGATATTGTTGTTTTTGTGGTTGAGTCAACGATTCCCCACTTTGTTTATTGATAAGCAATCAGCAATGGAGTTGAAAGCTCTTGTTGAAAAGAGAATTACTGAAGAGTTGAATAATGTCAGACGAATGAATAAGATGGGAAGGAGGTGATGTAGAGACTTGTAAATAGAATTGTATACATTCATAGAGCTTAAATTACATTGTAACCAGATTTTGAGTGACATTGGCGTTTATTTTTAATTTTTGTTGGTGAAAAATGCGATATCGCTATTGTATCTTCCCCCCACTTCTCCCCCAAACACAAAACCAATTTTTGCTTCCTAACTTTGTTTCCCCCCAAAATTTTTCACTTTCGAAAAGACTCCGATTTCGACTTGGCAACTACATAAAGTCCAACAATCGTCACCAAAAGAGTTCGTTTTATTCAGCCTCTCTCAAATTATCAAAATCTCAATCTCAAACATGCCTACAGTTATCGTCGTTGGTGGTCCAGCAGGAACTGGTAAAACAACTCAAGGTGAATTACTTGCGCAATATTACCAATGCCCATTCATAGAAGGAGATTCATTACACCCACAAGCCAACATTGACAAAATGTCTCGAGGAGAACCATTGACTGACGATGATAGATGGGGGTGGCTTGCGAAACTAGCACAAGAAGCAAGTGTAAAAGCTATTGAAGATCCGAGTAAAAAAAGTGTTGTATCTTGTTCAATGTTGAAAAAGGTATATCGTGACTATATCAAGCAGAATGCTTCGACTTCGGGGGAAGGCAACGATTTAAAGTTTCGATTTGTGTTTCTTTACACCACGTTTGAAGAATTGATCAAACGGGTTGAAAATAGGAAAGGTCATTATATGAAGTCTGACATGGTGAAGTCACAATACGATATTATGGAAGTACCACAAGGTGACGAATTGTTGGAGAATGGTGGAGAGGCCGTTAGTGTTGATTCTACGGGCAAATCGGAACAAGTTATATTTGATGATATCCTCAAGCAATTGAGCTTACCAAGGGGGGCGTAGATTTAAATAGCAGGGATAGAAACATGGTTGTATATACACATTGTGCTTCATCGCTATATGCTCTACGTAGTGTCATGGAACGTAAGCACATGTGTAAGTGTCATATAAGCGTTAATGCTACTAACATACATTAGTCTAGATTCATTCATTGTTCCCACCCGAGAAAAGCCCTTTGGTAGAAACCAGAAAAAATAAAAAAAGAAATTCATTTTGCACTTTTAGTACAAGACACAGAATTGAACACACAGAATATATATCAGCTGCCTCGAGGTTATCACACACGACACACCACGCTTAAACCCCCTTTCTCCTTTGACACTTGAACAAACTAAGTTCATAGCTCCACATTCCTCGCTGCCATCAACTACAAGCTAGATACAACAACTAATCAACACCCTATCTTGAATATTTCTCCTTCATATTACATGTCATCAATACCACTTGATATTGATACACTCCCGTATTTCAATCCCAATGTCGATCGAAGAGTAGCTATAATAACTGGAGGGAACAGTGGTATTGGTTTTTACACAGTTTTGCATCTATATCTACACGGATACGTAGTTTACATCGCCAGTCGGTCAAAGTCACGATGCTTGAAGCTGATTAATGAGTTGGAATATCGGGCTAGTCAGATGAGACTTTTGGGCCAGGGGAGTAATCCTCAACAGCATAGTTTCAATGAGGCCGCAGGGACTAATGCTAATAGTGAAGTGAGCCAGCGTAGTGTAGGTGAAGTGCATTATCTAGAAATGGATTTGAGTAATCTACAATCGATTGTTAATGCTGTTGAAACATTCAAGTTGAAAGAACGATATCTTCATTTATTAATCAACAATGCCGGTGCAATGGCCTTGCCGTATACCAAAACAGTTGACGATTTTGAAATCCAACTACAAACCAACTTTATATCACCATTTTTGTTAACTTTAAAGTTGTTACCTATACTTGAGCGGACAAGTGACACGTTCCCCGACATTGAACCAAGACCAAGAGTCATTTATCTAAGCTCTTTTGGTCATCAATTTGCTTTTCGGTATTTCAACTTGAAAACAGTGTTGGATTACAGACCCAATTTCATCTTGACCTGGATAAGATATGGAGTTGCCAAAACTGCAGGAATCCATTTCATCAAGATGTTGGCCCTACGCAACCCTAAAGTATTGTGCATTTCAGTACATCCTGGACTAATCATGAATACCAATGTGTTTGCCTATTGGACAAATTTACCAATTGTGGGCATCATTTTCTGGTGTCTTTTCCAAATTTTCGCTTGGGTGTTTGGTGTTAGTTCAGAGCAAGGGGCATTGGAAGTGATACGATGCTCTTTGAATCCACGATTGTCAGTTGAGGAGAATAATGGGAAATATTTTGGATCGAATGGAAAAGAGTTGCAACCTTCCAAGGTGGCTAATGATATGGATTATGCCGCAAGAACTTGGATTTGGACTGTACATGAGTTGAGTAAACGAGGGTTTGTTATACCGGGAGCATAGAGAGGAGGGAAAGTTAAAAAGAGTAAAACTATTTAATCAGCATTATAGGTCACAAGTGGCTCTTGCATATCCATTGCTAATTCAATTCCAAACTAATTGACTTGTTAATAAATTATTCTTGTTGTTCAGTTTCTTTTCTTCATTTTCAGCTCAAGATTGGCATCATCGCTAGTCTTGAGTGTCTTCATTGTTGTAGTAAGTCGTTCAATTTCCCTTTTGGACAATTTAGGATCCAATCCTTCATACCCAAGTGGCGGTTCTTCATCCAACGTTTCAAGCACGGGTCTCTGCACATATTTATTGGCAATATCATCACTATCATCACTGAACACGTGTTCTTCTTCATCTTCTTCTTCAACACTCTCCCAATCACCGTCGTTATCATCATAGTCGAGCTCCTCTTCACTGAAATTTGCACCTTCTTGTCTTAGCTTATTTTTGAACTCCATGTACTCTTCGTATGCCATGTCACCCTGGTATTCATCCTCAACATCACTTTGGTAATCCGAGTCATCATTGTACGTCTTGTTGCCACCACCACTCATTTCCAATATGATCTCCAGTTCCATAAATTCAGGAAAATCTTCAAACTCGGTGTTTTTAAATTCGTCTTTGAATTGGGTTGTCATTGCCAAAATTGATGACTTGAACTCTTGATATTTCTGAGCAACTTGGTCGCGAGGTATCCATTCTGATGCAATATCGTAATATTTCCATCGAAATTCGTTCAACTCGTCATCAGTTAAATCGCTTTCGTCGTCATCATCTTCTTCTTCATCTTCATCAATCAAGTCTTCAATGTCGTCGAGACCCTCTTCAAAAACTTGTTGTAGATTTTTAGCATATTGTTCTTCATCCTCCATTTGAGGTCCATTTATATCTGCAATCATTTCAACCAATTCAGTATCTTCGGGGACTTTTTCCGATATTATCCCTCTTTTAAGTAGTTCTTCTTGTAGCACCAATCGTGACGATGGTTTGATCGTACCGGGAACTTTTGGTTCTTCTTTACCTTGGTAATATTGTTGCAACCCTGATAGCACAATCCCACTCAACTCCTTTGGCTTCCCCAACGCTGAAGCAATACCTAACAACACACCAAGATGCACACTGTTGACGGGAGCAGTAACTTCCACTCCTTCGTTGAAAACAAGTGGTTTAACTTCCTCTTCATCTTCCAATGCCTCCAAGCTTTTGGCCACCATCATTGGGTCCATAGCGACAAGTTTCGCAACAGGGACAGGTAAAGTTAAGTTGACGTCATGAACGTGACTCAATCCAGTGATAAGGTTACATTTCTCCTTCAATGCTATAGTCAATTTCTCGTCCAGCTTGTAATCACCCACAAATATTTGCTTGATAGCGTCTAGCAAGGGCAAATATCCACCTTGGTCAATGAGTCTATTTAGTACGATACACCCTCCATTATGTAACCAAACTCTATTTCTTGAAGTTGTTACGTCCTGCAAATCATCATGGAGTTCAGCATGGCAAGTAGCTAGCACAGGCTCAATTGTCACGGAGTCAAACACATGAATATAGCAATCTTCGTACTTTGTGAAATCAAGTAGAATTGCGATAAGCAACTCCATGTCCAAAACATGTTCATGATAATTGAGTTCCCCGTAAATGTATTCGACGACATTTAAAGTCATTGCTTGAAATTGTGGCTGTCTAAAGTTCCAAGGATATTGCAACCATGGCTCCATATACTTGACATAATTGGATAAGGTTTGATCTATATGTTTGGAGATGATCACAAACGATATTGTAGTGTCTTGGAATATTGACTGAATCTCATGTGGTTGTAATTCGTCGTTGGTCCATAGATAATCTGCTGATGCCATCTTCGATCTTTTGCAGAACGCAATGTCAATTTGAGATGCGCAGAATAAATTTTGAAGAGAAAATCGATTGCAAAAATGCGCTCTACAAACAGTATAGCAGCGCCATAGACTTCTTTTTTATAATATATGCTTAGCTAAACACTTTTTTTTTGTCAAGCAATCTATAATTTGGTATCGTGCTCAACCCTTTCAATAACGATGGATGAAGCACCACCACCACCATTACAAACACCAGCACATCCAATCTTACCACCCTCTTGTGACAATACAGAAATCAAGGTGATGATGATTCTAGCACCAGAACATCCCAATGGGTGACCCATAGCAACAGCACCACCATAAGCATTAACTTTCTCTTCTGGAAGGTTACAAAGTTTAGTATTGGCTAAGCCAACAACTGAGAACGCTTCATTTAATTCAAAGAAATCAACCTTGTCTTGTGAAATGCTGGCATGCTTCAAAGCCTTTGGAATAGCCAACGATGGAGCAGTGGTGAAATCAATTGGAGCCCTAGCAGCTTCACCCCAACCGACAATCTTGGCCAATGGTTTCAATCCCAATTCTTTCAACTTGGCTTCAGAAACCAAAATCAAAGCTGCACCACCGTCGTTCAATTTGGATGCATTTGGTGCAGTAACGGTACCGTTTTCCTTTTGGAACACTGTTCTGGCAGATTTGACCTTAGCTTCATTAAAGTTTTTCACTTCCTCATCTTCGCTAATAGTTATATCTGGCTTACCTCTGACGCCCTTTATGGTGATTGGACTAATTTCATTACTGAACTTTCCCTTTGCAGTAGCATCAGCAGCCTTTTTATACGAATTGATGGCAAATGCATCTTGTTCTTCTCTGGAGATTGAATAATCCTTGGCACATTTCTCAGCAGCAACACCCATCAATTTGGAACTGTAAACATCCAATAACCCATCCTTTTGAATACCATCAACGATGGATGCATCACCGTATCTGGCACCGCTTCTTCCAGTTGGCAAGTAGTATGGCGTGTTGCTCATAGACTCAGCGCCACCAACAATAACAATATCACTGCTTCCAGTGATGATGTTTTGAGCCCCAATAATGGTTGCTTTCATACCTGAAGCACAAACTTTGTTAATAGTAGAAGCAACAATAGTTTCTGGTAAACCAGCTTTCAAAGCAACTTGTCTTGCTGGTGCTTGACCAACATTGGCTTGTAAAACTCCACCAAAAACGATTTCGTCGACATTTTCTGGTTTGATTTGTGGGACTTTAGCCAAAGCAGCTTTGACGGCGTGGGCACCCAATTCAGGGTAGCTCAATGAAGACAAACCACCTTGGAATGACCCGATTGGGGTACGAGCAGTGGAAACGATGTATACTGGAGGAACAGTCATTATTTTTCGGTATGTGCAGGTGTTGAATAAGTAAGACTTACTGAGGTAAAAGTAAGATAAATAGCTGATTTGTTTAAAATCGTATGGTTTTATTTCAAAAAAAAAGGAATATTGGGATAATCTTTGATATTTTTATATATTTTGCCCACACAAAATTCGATGTTTCAGTCCTTGCTCGTATAACTTTTTACTATTTTTTTTTTTTTTCAAAGAGACGCGCAGTATGCAGGATATTGCCGACGGCTAATCAAAAGGGAACGAAAGCGAGGTTAAAGTGGAGTCATACGGAAGTATATCTCCGTTGTCACGTGAATTGTTTCAGTTGAAGCAACTGAGTCTCATTTATTTTTGAGTTTTCTAAGAAGAGTGAATATTAGCACCTTTCAACAACAGAGAATTACAACTACGGGTCAAATGTTTCGTTTTCATCGTATGGTTGCTATTGCCTCGCCGCGGGTATCTCTTCGACAGATTCCAATCGTTTCCAGACCATTGCTTACTCGCTCCTTTCAAACATCATCAATACAATATAAACTATTTGGAGGACACAAGAAACATGCCGAACAGGTGACGAGTCAAAGCTCCAGTATCAAACCGCAGACTATTGAGACTACACAAGATGATCAATTAAAAGTATCACAGTCGACACTCCCCGCAGGAGGCCCTACTGAACACGACTTTAAAACTCATCCCATATTGAAACGTGTACCTAAATTTCTTCGTAACTATACAGCTAAATTCGTCAATGCTCCCTTTTCACACTTGATTGCATTTATTGTACTTCATGAAATAACGGCGATTGTACCCTTGATTGGTATTTGGTATTATTTACATCAACACCCTGGTTTCATCCCCTTAGATCTTCCTCAATGGGCATTGACTAAAGGCGCCAAGGTTATTGATTCAGCAATGGGACAGTTTGATTGGAGTTTCAACACCAGTGACAAATTGGCAGTTATTATGGAGGGGGCATATGCGTTTACTATTGTTAAATTGTTTTTGCCAGTAAGGGTTATCATAAGTTTATGGGGGATGCCATGGTTTGCGAAATGGTTTGTTTTACCGATAACCAATTTGTTTAGTAATTGGAAAAAGTTGAGAAAGGCCAAAGGGGAAGTCAAGTCTGTTGATTCAAAAGTGAAAACAAAACAGATTGATAAGCCGAGATTATAGGTCTTTGAGTTATTGCCAGTATCTTTCTAAGAGCGGTTATGTGAAGAGGTTTATGTTTTTAAAGAGATGCATGGATAACATAGCATGGATAACATAGTATGATATAACTTGTATATACAATATATCGTCGAATAGAGACCGCTCCTGAGCAATTTCATTTGACATGGTTAATTTGCTCAAAGTTGTAGTGCAGTGTCGCAGGATACCCTTAGTTTATTGGGTGTTCCCAATTCTAGAGTTTCCCTATTTCTTTAAGTCCATTTCAAGCTCCTTAGACCAGCTATTGAGCTCATTTACAATCTCCTCAAGTCTCATCACTTTTTTCTCAATGTCAACCAATAGATTTGCATGTTGATCAAATTCTTCCTCTGAGGCAAGAGTTAGTAGAATTTCCTTCATCATGTTAGCATATCGCTCCAGTTCTAACATACTCAAAAGTTTTAAATGTTTTCCATTTGCTTCAAGATCATTCAAATTATTTTCCAATTTGATGTAGTTCAATGACTGATTAGTATTTAGATTCTCTAGTAGATTCAAATCGATTGTGGATATATTGGTATCGGATTCAATTACTTTTGAGAGGGTAGTGAGAGCATGTTCAACAAGCTTTGGTGTATCCTTGGACATGTGTGGAAGTTGAAGTGCAAACAATGGAAGCTTAATTTATTTTTCATCCACAATTTTGATTCCATCAACAAACGTAACCAACTACAAAATTCTCTCATTGCGTAAGTCATTGGGATCATCATTATTCTTTATTTACAAGAGCATATACAAAACACCTACCTCCCGCTATACAACTTATACATTGGGTTGGTCTTGAAATCTTGGATATTTCTCCACTTTTTACTTGGTTGAGCATTCAATTTTTCAACATAATTAATCTTTTCTGGTTTATCAATCAAATCAGTCATACTCACCCTAATTTTCGATTCTGGAGTTATAATCTCATATAATCCGGGCAACTTGTCAGCCGCTTTACGCAATGCTTCTCTAGCCACTTTGTCATGAATACCTCTATCTATCTCAAAAAGCACTTTTCCTGTAGGGACTCTTGTTGCCCAGTGATCAAAGGGACCTTTACCTTTACCCATTCTTGTTTGATTACCTTTTATACAAACGGCCAAATCACAAACAAAACGAGTAAAAAGTTTCGATTTCGTGGGACGTAATTCACGACGCAACACTTTGTCAGCTGCTAATAATTGATTAGCGCTCATTCTCAATCCACGTGATTTCAAACGTAATCCAATCTTGCCAAACTCTAAACTGTTTCCTTTGATTGAACCACCTGTTCTGACAGAAACCCTTCCCTTTTGAGCTTTCTCAACTTCTCTGAACCTGGGAGCATATTCGTGTTTGAAACGTTTAAATATTGAGGTGAATACCAGCGTGTTTTTGGATAGGCTAGTGAACATGATATAAGGAGATAGGGACAAGGTGTTGAAATATGTGGTTCTGTTTTAGCTGGATTAGTCGAAGATTGTATCAAAAATTTTCATTATTTTTTCGTTCACAGTTTCATGACGTGCAACTATGTCGTAAAAAGTTGATCTCAGACAACCCCCCTTTGCCCGTGGCACGGGTATAGCTATAACATCCGACCGAGATTTTTCCAAGCCAAGAAGAGTTCATGAACGTCAAGACGTCATTGATGTGTTTCCTTCTGTGGCTTTCATTTCAGTTTTTCAATTTTTTACAGTTTTCAACATTTTCATTTATGTATCATTTTGCAACAAATTAAGGCAAAATTGCAACAAGAGATAAAAACACTCTCATCTCAAGAGTACTGCGTAGAGAACACTTTGAATGCAGGGCTATGAGTACGTGGTTTACGACTCGAAACCCGATTTGTTGCAAAATGGTAGAGATGAAAACTAGGGCCACTTTATTCTGTTTGGCCGTTAGAAGTGTCCAACAGCAGCGAGTACTGGCTAATGGAAAAGTTTGGCTTCAGATGAAAATAGCCAAGTTTTAAATGCTTACTGGTTTACCTCTAATTTCAATGGGAAACTTCACTTTATGCAATTTACTTTAATGCGAAACCAGGTTTTGATTGATGTGGAAGGGCCATTGCTGGATATTTACGCATGTCAGATGGATGGGCTTTTATGGAACAAGCGAGTTCATGAACGTAGCGAACACCAAACCAAATCTATTACGAAGATGCGAACTGTTCAATTCAATGTATTGAGGGCCGTCGCAGTAGTCTGTAGAGATATTTACAGGCCGGTTTCAAGAGAAAGGTTGTAATTAAATAACTGCAAGATGATGAGCTTAAAGCAACCTTTAAATAGAGGGGACATCAACATCGTTCAGGTAATACACGCGATAGTACGGAATTTCGATCTTTACTATCTACTAACGACAAGCTCAAAACTGAGTAGAATGGAAGGGAAATGGTCTTTGCACCATCTGCTGGTGTAACATCAATCAAGCAATAAATATTCAAAGTTACACAACCTTCAATTCTTGAGCTTCCAGTGCAGGAGAAAACGGGGATAAAAAAATATCAATTTGAGAGTATAAGAAGATGATGTTCAAGAATACAAGGTGCATACTACGATAAAGTCTCAATGACGATTAGACAATGGGCATTGAATGTATCTACTGACATATATAGCAACCATCGGGGTTCACGGGACCGTCTTGACAATGGTCATAATGTCTTGAAATAACTTTTCAATGTATTGTTTCCAGAAATGAGCGCCCACATGTCAAAGTTAAAATTGAGGAAATTATTGGGAAAGGAATTGACAAAGAGATTACACAAGACTTGACTTGTTCCACCATACCCATGCCTATGTCCTACTTGCTTTACACCAATGCTCTGCCTCACGTGTCTACCTCATAAAACTATGGAAGAGCTTTTCCATCAACTCAATCAGCACAAATCATTGGCGTTTTGTCCCCCCCCCCCACGCGGGTCTGGAACTGACAAATAATGGCGAAACAAAATTGAGTTCTTCCTTTTGGAAGCTACATTGAAATAGTGTGTCAAGAGAGAGACAAATAGCTCATGGACCATTCAGAGACTGCTAGTGACACTTTGAGAAACATCACGAGTACCCAGAAGTTAACCCAGATAGCAATAGTGACAGTGCTGAGGATATCAAATTAGCTTTGGAGCTTTCAAGGACTGATGCTTGCACTTCGGGATTGCCAGTGGAGACTGGGGATATAGTTGAAGAAGACAATGAGGTTGACGAGGAATTGAAACATGCATTAGAATTGTCATCAATAGAGCATTGAGTAGTTATTTATTGGTTGAAAAGAAGTCAAAGCCACATTCGCGTGAATATACACCTCAGTGGTATTGGGTACGGAAGCGGTTGTGGAGTATTGCAATAAATGGTAAATCCGAAATGTGAGGCAGATCAATGACGGGTCTTGGATTGATGAAGTGGTGAAAGATAGTTTGTTGTTCTTGTATAAACATTGAGTGTTAAAATATTGAGAGAGAGACATGCAACATGAACTGAAGAAAAGACGCTACCGTTTCAAGTGGCCCATACTATGAGTGAATACTTTGAAATAGGTTCAGGGATAGCTCGTCAAGCCCAATTTCCTTCTCGGTGTTTGCATCTGTTAACAACAAAACCATAACTTCTAGCCAATTCTCTACATTGATCAATGTACCTCCATAATAAAGTCATTCATTGTATAAACTCATATGTATATATATATATATACCTCTATCCTGTATAATCTATTTTCAGAACACCCTTATGTGTGTAGTCCTTATGCTACAACCTTTAATTGCTATTGCTTTGTACAAGCTCGTCATCATTGACATGTTCATTTTGTGGTTTGGAGTAAGCAGCGTAACCGGTTGAAGTGGCCATCTCTTCTTCTGAAGGTGGAGTCCATTTAGAAGATTTCCAAGCAGGTATGCCACTTTGATACAATTCATCAACATCTTCCAAACTAAGTCCCTTTGTTTCGTAAACCATAAAGTAAACGAAAAAGATTGAGAACAACAAACATCCAAAAAAGACAAATCCATAGTAGAAATGAATTGCTTGAGTAATGAACGAAGTAAAGAATGAAATCAAGAAACCAAAAATCCAATTTGCAGCACTAGCAACACCAATAGCCTTTGATCTCACCTTCAATGGATATAACTCTGAGACAATAGAGTAGACACCACCAGCCCATGTCGAAGCAAAAATGAAAACGAAAAGACATGTAATGAAAATCAATGCTCTTCCTGATGGTTGTCTAGTTGGACCATCAGGACCATCAATGTAAAGACTTTGGGTACCGATCAATGAGTAGATCAAAAAACAAATTGACATACCAACTGAACCAACCAACAAACATTGTCTTCTACCTAATTTCTCAATCAAGTAGATACCCAAGAAAGTGGAGGCAAAGTTGATAACACCAATAATGATGGAAGTTTGAAATGAATCGTCTAAACCAATGGCTTGGAAAATGGTGGTACTGTAGTAGAAAAAGTAATTGTTACCAGTCAATTGTTGCAAAGCTTGACAGAGAGCACCCACAACAACTCTTTCAAAAATTCTTGGCTTACCAGTGATCAAAGTCATCCAACCTGCTTTTCCTGCTAATCTTTCTCTTTCTACACCAGCTTGAATTAATCTGGCTTCCTTTAACAATGCTGGATCTTCTTCAGAAACTTTGTTTGTCTTTGCAAGTGATGCCTTGGCCTTTTCAATCTTGTCTTTACCAATGAGGTATCTTGGTGATTCGGGCATATCAATCATACCACCAGCTAAAAACAAAGCCCATGCAAAACACAAACCCAATGGGATTCTCCATTGTCTCGAGTCAGAGTAACTTTGCTTGGTACCATAGGTAGTACAGTAACCCAAAAAGATACCCATAGTGATCATCAATTGGAAACAACAAACCAATGTACCTCTCAAATGTTTAGGTGAAGTTTCCGAGATAAACAATGGACAAACAACTGATAAAGTTCCAACAGCGAGACCAGTAAAGATTCTTCCAATCATTATTTGGTACCATTTATCTGTAGACGAAATTTGCACAATGATACCAACAATGTAAATAACCATAGCCATCATAATAGCCAATCTTCTTCCCCATAGATCAGCAGCTTTTGAAAGGAAAATTGCTCCTACAGCACATCCGGCGTTAAACATAGCAATAATCAAACCAGTTCTAACATTGGAAAAGTAGTGCGTTCCATCCGATCTTTGTTGACCAAATCTTCTTTTAAAATCAGTCATGTTAACAAACCCAGAAATGGTACCAGTATCGAAACCAAAAACAAATCCACCAAAAGCTATAAGTACACACATAAAGCATACTCCAATATAAGCGCTCATTGGCTTCTTGGCTAGCTCATGGTTACTGTGTTGTTCATCCTTTTCAAGATCCTCTGGTAGTTCTTCTTGGTTTTCGTACTTTTCTTGTATTTCATGAGTAGGGGTATTTTCTGTTTGTGATGATGATGCAGCATCTGCATGCGTTGCTGGTTGTGACATAATTAAGGAATGTAAGTAATAAAATGTATAGATACCGAAGAGGGTATGGATAAAGGAAGAGATGATTTTGATGTCTTTATATAGATTTTTACAAAGGGCAAAGAGAAAAGCACTCCACAAGCATTACGTAGTTAAGCTATTTTATTTTCTTTTCTTTTTTTTCTTTTTGTTCCGTCTTGGTATATATGCTGTAATGTATACTACTTCTTGCCTCAGTACAGGGCAGAGCAAACAATAGTGTCTCTAGTAAGTTAATGCAAAACCTATTTTTGTGCGCCCATATTAATATGTAGAAGGTGGCTCTGCTTCTTTGTGTTAAAATACCAAGCTTTTTTATTGTTTTTGCAGCAATAGCAAGCAAAAAAAAAAGAAAAGAGAAAAGAGTGATGGAAGCTATTTACCTGCATAGAATAGCAAAGTAAAAAAAAAAAAAAAAAAAAAAAATTATCCCGAGCAAAAGCCGTGAAAAGGATTTGAACGATATGCACTACCTATTGTGAAGGATCTTAGATATGCACGTGTGTAATGAGTTTATCGTATGATGACGTGGAGATGAACGGCATCTATCAAGTTATATTTGTAAGCGTTGGATATGGCTTAGGTGGATAATAAATACCTGATATGTACAATTATGTCATTTTCAGCGATTTCAAAAATAAAACAAGATAACTGGATTACTAACGACCGTACTTGTTCAAATAAAAACAAAACAATAGACCCGAAACAGGTAATGATAGCAAAAGCTCGCTTACACAAGAACAGAATCTGCCTTACGATTCTGCTCAACAAAAGTTCGGATTATTTCAATTTTGCCTCAAATAAATTTTTCAGTAACCATTGTCGGAAAAACTTTTCGACCATTACGTAATTGAAGACTACCAATTTTTATCAGACACGAATATCAAGGGAATACACACTCGAGATTTACATTCTCAATGAATTTGTGTTTCGACACAGAAAATGGTCGGTGGTTGGTGGATGTGGAAACGTGACCCCATGGTCACCCCAACTCTAAGAAATTTCTTGTCAAGACCAATCACACCACCTCTATATTTGGAAGTTCAAGAAATATCGGCACATAAATAATCATTCGAGACACACATTTTGTGGCACCCTTTGGGTCAAAACTCGGAGGTAAGAGAGGGGAATCATACAATGATACAAAACATATGATTTATCTGTTTCGGAAAAACCAAGAGAAAGTCCGAACCGTATTCAAAACCAAGAAAAACCATATATTTAGAAAAAAAGAAACGACTCTACTAAAAAAGTATGTTTGTGTATCCTCACGTCTCCGAAAATGTCCCATGACACAAAAGAGTATACGAAGACACACACAATGTCTCTAAAGCCCTATGTGATCGACTATTATAACATCAGATACGAGTTTTGGGGTTGCAGAGATAAACCCCTGAATCTACTCTACAGCAGGCTGCATAAACGCTTGTATGTAACAATTTGTATTAAAAGCTTTTGCAAAATCAATCTATATCAATCTATAAAGTGGCAAATGCCTGAGTATATGTAAAAAAAAAGAATAAAAGTCCGTGAATTCATAACATTTATGTGTGTGTCTCTGTGGTCATCGAAATGATAAAGTTTAGACAGTGTCTTGAACATGTTCCTCTTCTGGTTTAGCATAAGCAGCATAACCTGTCGAATGCTTCATTTCTTCTTCTGATGGTGGAGTCCAACTGCTTGACTTCCATGGGACAACCTTAGCAGCATATAATTCATCAACTTCTTCCAAACTAAGTCCCTTTGTTTCGTAAACCATAAAGTAAACGAAAAAGATTGAGAACAACAAACATCCAAAGAAAACAAAACCATAGTAGAAATGGATTGCACTAGTGATGAAGGAGGTGAAGAAAGAAATGAGGAAACCGAAGACCCAGTTACCGGCACTAGCAACACCAATAGCTTTCGATCTAACTTGTAATGGGTACAACTCTGAAACAATGGAATAAACACCACCAGCCCATGTCGAAGCAAAGATGAAAACGTAGAGTGACGTGATAAATATCATAGCATCACCATCTGGGTGTCTTGTGGCGCCACTGCTTCCATGGTAGTACAAGTGTTGGGTACCAATCAATGCATAAATCAAGAAACAAATTGACATACCAACTGAACCAACCAACAAACATTGTCTTCTACCTAATTTCTCAATCAAGTAGATACCCAAGAAAGTGGAGGCAAAGTTGATAACACCAATGACAATAGATGTTTCAAATGAATCATCTAAACCAACAGCTTGGAAAATGGTGGTACTGTAATAGAAGAAATAGTTATCACCAGTCAATTGTTGTAAACATTGCAACATAAGACCAACAGCAACTCTTTCAAAGATTCTTGGTTTACCTTTGATCAAGGTCAACCATCCAGCATTTCCAGCCAACCTTTCTCTCTCAACACCGGCTTGAAGTAATTGCAATTCAGCGTATAAAGCTGGGTCATCTGGTGAAACTTTATTGGTTCTGGCCAATGCTTGTTTAGCGTCATCAATCTTGTCTTTACCAATGAGGTATCTTGGTGATTCTGGTAAACGAATCATACCACCAACCAACAACAAAGCCCATGCAAAACACAAACCCAATGGGATTCTCCATTGTCTCGAGTCAGAGTAACTTTGTTTGGTACCGTAATCAGTACAGTAACCCAAAAAGATACCCAATGTAATCATCAATTGAAAACAACAAACCAATGTACCTCTCAAATGTTTTGGGGAAACTTCGGAAATGAAAAGTGGACACAAAACAGACAAGCATCCAACAGCAATACCGGTAAAGATTCTTCCAATCATTATTTGGTACCACTTGTTTGAAGATGAGATCTGCACAATGATACCAACAACATAAATAATCATCGTACCAGCAATACCAAGTCTACGTCCAAAAACATCACCAACTTTTGACAAAAACAAAGCACCAATGGCGCAACCTGCATTGAACATGGCAACAATCAAACCAGTTCTAACATTGGAAAAGTAGTAAGTACCATCTGATTTCTGTTGACCAAATCTTCTCTTGAAATCAGTCATATTGATAAAACCGGAAATAGTACCAGTATCAAAACCGAAAACAAACCCACCAAAAGCAATTAGGAAACACATAATGATAACCCCAATATAGGATTTAAGTGGCTTTTGATTTAATTCATTAGCGCTGTGCTCTAGTTTTTCTTCTTCATCTAATGGTTGTTCTTGTTCGTATTTGGCTTCAATTTCGTTTAAATTTGCATCTGCTGTGGATGCAGAATGATTATCTTCTTGTGACATAATATTCAAGAAAAAGGGTATTTAAAGACTCGTTGATATGAATAATAAAGTAATGACAAGAAAAAAGAAGGTAAATTTAGCCAAGACTAGTTCAAGGTAGGAGAAGTCAATACTTATTTATATAGACGGAAAAATTTTCTTTTCTACGTGTATGCATCATCCTTCTTGCCCCCAATAATAACCCGACTTACTCCAAGTTTTTCTCCAATTGCTTCTCCAAAGTTTCTCCAAGTAGCATTAAAGCCCTCCCCCAAAATCATGTGTATGCATTGTCTTTGTCTATTTTTTGCTTTACATGCATTAAAAAAAAAAGTGGCATGGTCGGAAGCTTTACCGCCGCGCTTCTAAGAGGTTTTAGTGGTTGTAGGTTTTTAGTCAGCTTTTCATTGTGCAGGTAAAAGTCTAAAATCTGTTTTACTGTAGTATTTCGCCAGCAGGATTCATAGTAGTCCGGACCATTGTTGGCATTACTTGTGCAACAAACCGGGGCAAAGTTTTTTCGTGATTGTGCTTAGTTCACGAACGGGCCGAAATGTGGTTAACACAATTGAAGATGGAATATCTATACTTGTTCGATTTTCATTAGCGAGTCTAGAGCAATAGAGGGCAATATTGGTTATGAGTTTGGAATCAAATCGCTCAACGTCATCAGAGTTCGATCGCATTTCGTTTCGTTCGGAATTAGAACATTCGAAAAAGAAAAAATATTAGACGTTGTTCTCGATGACGTCTGATTTTTTCAATTCCCTATGTATGAGAAAAAGAAATTAAATTTTTTTTTCTCTTCTTTCCATCTGAGCAACTTCGGAATAACTTTAAACACACAAAACAGAAATAATTATTCCGATACAATAACAAACAATAGCACACAAATGCTGAATTGTTCCGAGTATTCCAATATAACTAAAACAACAAACAACCAAACGAAAAAAAATAAAAAAAATGCCTCAAGTAAAGCCATCATACAAGAAGAATCTAACGTGTTTAACTGGAACAATAAGAACCGATGTGGCATTTGAATTGAAAAAAATACAAACATGAGATATCGGGGAAATTTATTGTTAGATCTCCGTTCCTTTCTTATGTGAGTGGAGCACCTCCCACTTTCCCCCCACACTATTGCCCAACATCTACTGCCCGATCTTCCCAATGCTTGCACACAATAGTATCCACATGCTTTATGATTTTTTCGGACGAGAGTGGGGGATATGCGACCACCTCAAACATTGTTTTCAAATGGCCCTGACAGTTATTGGTGGTTCCACTTTTGAGCCTCGTTACAAATAGCAAAGCAAAACACACAATGTTTCCATTGCATACCTAAATCTCAATAGAATCGTAAACCAATTACGAAGCAAGCCTACGTTACAACATTTGACTACTACTACACTTCTTGTAGCTCAACCCCAGTATGACATAATTAATCGAAAAGGATCAAAGGGTGGTCGTGCACTAGCACAATTGGCTCAAGAAAAAAACAAAAGAAAAAAAAGAAAATTTCTCCACGACACAAGTTTTCCAAGATCTCCGAATATATGACGACAATAACTCGGAGTTAGATCATAGCATCACCAGACAATTAATCCATTTTACATATACGTATTCAAAATTTAAAGGTGGAGTTACATTTTTAACAATAGTGGACTGCGAGAAATAAAAATAGCAAATTAATTACACCCATGCCTGTTGCAGATGAACGGCTCCCTTATGGAGATGGTGCCTTCAAAGTATTTGGCATGGAGAATTTTGGCAACACATGTTATTGCAATTCAATTCTTCAATGCCTATACTATACCGAATCTTTTCGAACCAAGTTGATACAGCATAATCAGACTCAGCATGACCCGAAATTGGTAGTCAATGGGATCAAGTTTCATGGATTCACGACAAAATATGAACAATTGTTACAGAAAAGGTTAAAAGAGCAAGGAGTCACACAATTCACGCCAAGCGAAGAGAGACCAAAACTGAGTCGAAAGAGCTCATTATTTGGTATCAAGTTCAATAATCAATCGAGTGTTCCCACAACCATTGTTGAACAACGGAATGAATACATTGACGAAGCAGGCAATTGTGAAGCTTTACCTTTGGACCAAAGAATTTTGATCAATAAGAACCCAGAATTTCTGAAGTTGGAAATGATGATTACTAGACCTATTATGAGTATCGGTGGCTATACCTCTGGACTGAACAATGGGAGCGCTAGTTCCATGTCGTTCTCAAATGCCGGAGTCAGTTTGTTCAACGGATCAAGTAATACTTCTGTAACCAGTGCCACTAACCCCAACAAAGCTGACTATTCACAAAGCTCATCGATGCTACTCAATGATCAACCACAACAAACGACACAAGAGGGTTCAATTAATAGCAAATCGAGTGCTATCATAGTGGGAATCCCCAAACCAGAAGCAAATTTGGTCAATCCCATCAATCCATTCAATGCAAATCCCAGTTCTGATCAAAGGAAACGATCGGCATTGATAAATGGACCAATAATCAATTTGGATACGTCATTACAAATGCCGAGTGAGCAAAGAGACGAAACTACTCTACTTTATGCGCTCAAGGATTTGTTTGAAAGTATGGTTGAGAATAAATCCCCTATTGGTGTTGTTTCGCCAACTTACTTCATAACGAAATTGAAAGATAAGAACTACTTGTTCCGTCAAAACAACATGCATCATGACGCTCACGAATTCTTCAACTACTTGATCAATGAGATTATTGAGAGTCTAGCCAAGGAAATTCCTGACCCAACAAAGAATTGGTGTAACGATATCTTCCAGGGCATCATAACTAATGAAACTAAATGTCTATCATGCGAAACTGTGACGTCAAAGCATGAGTTTTTCCTAGATTTATCAATCGATATTCCACCGGGTGACAGTGCTTATTCGTTAAATTTTGCCATCAATAATTTTTCCAAACAAGAGACATTGACAAATCAAAATAAGTTTCACTGTAATACTTGTTCTGCATTACAAGAAGCGGTGAAAACTATCAAGGTGAAAAAATTGCCTCAAGTTTTGGTCATCAATCTCAAACGATTCAAGTACGACGAGCAAATGGATAAAATGGTGAAATTATTTGACTCGATTAGCTATCCATTTAAGCTTCGTTTATTCAACACTACCGAAGATGCCAATCAGAACATCCTTTATGACTTGTATGCTCTAGTTATTCACATTGGAGGTGGGCCCATGCATGGACATTATGTTTCCATTTGCAAAATCAAAGCTGGTCTTTGGTTATTGTTTGATGATGAAACTGTGGAATTAGTTGAAGATAACTATGTCATGAGATTTTTTGGCAATGGACCAGGACTAGCTAGTGCTTATATTCTATTCTATCAAAGAATTGAATTTGATGAAGCGTCAGAGCACTTTGGATTTGACGTTTCTACACTATACAATGGTAATGATTATGAAGTTCCCGTTCATGCATCTTCCAACAGCACTGACGAAGAGTCCAAAGCAACTGCTGTGCCTATGGCAGAGACTGATACCAAGTCGGATATATCATCAATTAATTCATTTGCACCGCCGGAAGGCAATCGAAAGCCATCGCTAACTTCAGGCGGTATGTTCAAGAGCTTCAAGTTTGAAAAGGACGATAAACAACAACAACATCATCAGCAACAACAGCAATCATTATCTCGAAGCAGTAGTTCAGGACCTTCTGCAAAGAAGGAACCACCAATTAAAGAACCCAAAGAGAAAAAGTCTTGGGTGGGTAGTTTGAAACGTGGTGGTCTTGAACGCAAATTGTCATTAAAGAACACATCTGTGAATTCAGAGAGCAATGGTAGTCAACCAGCTCCGCCTGCATCGTCGGCAACTATCGCTTCTCCCGCACCCACTCCTGTATTGGAAAAGAGGCGAAGCTTATTTGGATTTAAAAAGAAGAACTCATCGTGAGAGAAGAGCCATATAGACAGTACGTTGATCATATAGACAAATTGATGAAATCATTAGGAAATTGGTGGAGAAGAAACCTAGTAGTTGCAAGTGCCCCGCAGATGCCATGCTCATAAGAGATGTACGATGCAAGTAATTTGTTCAATACTTGTCGGAAAAACTCTCATGCATTGCCATTACTTTTTGGGTTGCTGTTTTCCTTTTGTGTGCCACACTCATAAAATTAGGTAAAAGGAAAATTCCTCACTAGTAAATACCCAAATACTATTAACAACCATAGTATCTCTCCGTAGCAGTCCATTACAAGGTCGAGTAAAATTTAGTCAATGGTGAACAACAATTGTATAATGTTTCAGGGGCATGCTTCTAGAACTTCAAAAACGGAAAAGAACTTTTCATTTACTTTTTGGTGGTACAAAATCCACCATCGTGCTTATATTTTAAAAGCCGATCCGTTCAAGCTTCTAGCCGCTTTTGAAATACCCGCATTTAAAAAAGAGGAAGAAAGGCACGCCGTTTTGATGAGTTGTTGAGATACATAACGAACGTGCCAATACAACAGCTCAAGAATTGATGTACTGACATCTAGTGGCTCTGCTACCATGACACTCTGCGGTAAGGCCTCTCCTCTGATGATAGCAATGAGTATGCTTTCTGCACAATCAAGAGTTTTGAGCGCAATCTTATCTTTCCTCTTCTCCAAATTGTACAAAAGTGAGTCAGGTAGAGGTCGAAAGTGTGGCGTGTAATGCTGATGTCTCTGGCGAGACACGACAAGGTTAAAGCGTTGCAATCTTACGCGTAAGAGCGTAATTGTTTGTTGGATCACTGCGTGGCCAATTGTGCTGATTCCACAGTCCGGATGCAAGTTAAACTATTTATAGTTACCAAATCAGCCGTTCCGTTGAGCAACCTCCCAATGAGAGACTCCATCACGAAAGGGGAGTCAGTACATACGAAAAGATTTGTCAGAGATATCTTCAGTGGAAGTATAAATCAACAGTTGCCATTATTTGTACTCGTTTTTCCATGCCACTCTCTAAAAGATTACCCGCGGAGTAAAGAAGTTCTAGGTTTTGTAGTGTATAGGGACTTTGATGACAAACCACAGTGATGATGGGATGGCTACACTTATATGCAGGAGTCACTAATGTCCTCCAGAATATATATACATATGAGAATGAGATGCTTATGAACCATTTTTTGCCATCAAGTAAACCACACACCACTTTTCTTTCAATTTCAATAGTATATCTTTACTACTATTCACATTAGAAACAAACAATGACAGTATCAAGCAAGGTTTTAGTATTAGGAGCAGGATGTTTCTGGGGAACAGAACATGTCTTTGCAAAAGCATTTGCCAAAAACAAAGGTTTAGTCAGTAACATAGTTGGTTACGCCAATGGCAATGAAAAGTACCACGGAGTTTCGTATCAACAAGTTTGCAGTGGAAACACTGGTTTTGTTGAAGTCGCCAAGTTAACATATGATCCAGCTGAATTGTCCACTGAATCTATCCTTGATCTTTTCTTTAGGATGCACGATCCTACACAACTCAATTCTCAAGGTCCAGATGTCGGACAACAGTACAAGTCGGCCATTTACTACACTGACGAGGAACAACACAAGGTTGCTGAACAATTGAAGGAAAAATACCAAAAGGAATGGTACCCAAACAAAAAGATTCAAACTGAAATTGCCCCATTGAAGGTGTTTTATGATGCTGAAACTTATCACCAAAAATATCTTGACAACAACCCAGGTGGATACGAATGCCCTACGCACTACATTAGAACCGAACCACCCCGTCAAGGTTGGTTTTAATATAAAGGGATTTTTATAGGAGGTGTATAGTGTTAATGTACATGAATTGTTAGAGGACAAGCGGAACGCAGATAGATGAGTAGCCTCTGTGTTAGATGAGTACTTTCGGGGTCTATTTTAGCTTTACGCATCAAATGAAAGATTAAAATTGACACTCAGGTATGTAAAACTTTCGGATCTATTCTCTGGTGGTATGAAGCGTAGAGAAAATCTTCTCTTCCAAGAAACGCGTCAACTAGAATACGATTTTTCAAAATCTTCATTCCTCCAGAATTCCATTCCTTCATCACAGCATGTCTTTATGGGTAGATAAATACAGACCGAAGACGTTATCACAACTATCATATCATGACAGTATAACTCAAAACTTACGTGCACTTTCCAAGTCAGGTGATTTCCCACATCTTTTAGTTTATGGACCCAGTGGAGCAGGAAAGAAGACGAGAATATACTGCACGTTACATGAGATATTTGGATCATCGGTCGAAAAGCTCAAAATCGATGTCAAAAACTTTGTAACTACGTCCAATCGAAAATTAGAGTTTAACGTGTTGAGTTCCCCTTACCATTTGGAAATCACGCCTTCAGACATGGGTAACAATGATCGTGTCGTGATTCAGGATTTATTGAAAGATGTCGCCTCAACGGAACAAGTTGATTTCGGGAACCAAAGCAGTAAGAAACATAGATTTAAGGTTGTAATTATCAATGAGGCAGATTCATTAAGCAGGGATGCACAAGCAGCGTTGAGAAGAACAATGGAAAAGTATTCGTCAAATATTAGATTGATTTTGGTTTGTAACTCAATCTCAAACATTATTGCCCCTATCAAGTCCAGAACTTTGTTGGTGAGAATACCCAGTCCTTCAATTGAAGATATCAGCTCTATTTTAGGTCATGTTGCAGAGAAGGAACATGTCAAGTTTTCATCAACCAATGGTCAAGATGTTGATCAATTCTACAATCAGGTGGCAACTACGAGTAATCGCAACTTGAGAAGATCCTTGTTAGCGTTTGAAACTATATATATGCAAAACGAAACCATCAATGTGAAACAATTGCATTCAGTTATTGTATTGGATTGGGAAACTGTTATAAAGAATATGGCTAAAACAATAACCAATAGTAGAACAGTTGCAACATTGGCCAAATTGAGAACTGTATCCTATGAGTTGTTATCACATTGTATCCCGGCAAGAACAATATTGAAGAATTTATTGTTCGAATTGATCAATTTGGCGAAAGGAAAAACGGCCTTGATTCAAGAAATTGTAAAGATTGCATCTACTTTTGATGAGAGGTTGAGTCTTGGACAAAAGAGTATCTTTCATTTGGAAGGTTTTGTGGCAAAGACAATGGTTGCAATTGATACCTATAGTTGAAGAATCGTATCTGTGTATACTTTGATATATAATAAACCTGCTATATCTCAAAAAAGTTCAAAAAGCAAAAAGGACGCAACATCAATGCTGAACTTTGTTATCAGCTGTTTTGCCAGTCTTGACCGTCTTTTTGTGCTTGCTATCAACGATGTCGTCGTATGCTGGAAGATCACTGGCATTCAAAAGCGGAGCTCCCGGGTTTTCCACATCTCCTTCAACGTCATCATGGTACGGAGAATGGGGGCCATGTGATCCGCTTTCCCTTGAAGCATTATGATGAATGATACCATGTTGTTGCTCCGAGATGGTATGATCCTCTCCACCAAGTCTGTGTCCTGGGCCTCTCTGTTGATCGCGGTTGTGACTTTGCGAGCCTGCGTTACCACCCTGCTGGGCACCACCACTACCACCTACTTGATTCTCATCATCTCCAATCCTAGTGTATCCCTCAACACCACGACTAGGGAAATCAATGCAAAATAAAAAGTAGATGGCAAATACACTCCCTGGTATGTGACCAAATAAAGTCAACACCACTGTAACAAGAAACTCCTTAGTGAAAATTGTTCGTTGAGCCAAAAATGTTGCCAATGGTGGGAGAAAGATGGCTGCTAATACCAAAACAAACTGTTCTGGTGGACTGGGTGCTGCTTGTGGTGTCGTCATTGATTGTGGTTACTGCTTTATCGTTTGGTTGGCGTGGCAATGTCAGGTTTTAAATGCGACTTAAATTTGGAATTTTTTCTATTTATAGGTTTTCCTATCGCGGATCCTTGGTCCTTTGAGACTGAAAATGGAAAACAACACTCAATTGAATGAACCATACCTTTGATTATCTTTCGCTTAGCTTTTGCTGAAGTAACTACAGGGAGATGGAACAGAAAACGGGCCCTCGAATAGAATAGGGCGGAATGGTGAAGAATTGGTGATTCTGATTTTGTAGTCAATGTACAAGCTCTACAATCCAGAAATATCTCCTCCTTATAAAGTGAAGACGGAGAAGAACCTTAAATTAACTTTCCACAAAGCATGCAACACCTCTCATCTCGTAGCGTAGAGCTGGCATGTTGCAAAGTTATTGTTAGCAATCAGTACGAGACAAATGTTGATAAAAAAAAGAAGACAAAAAAATAGTTTGGGAACCACAGAAGTCCAACACTACAGCTAAAACATGGACTACATTAAAAAGCAGATATGGGGGCCCGATCCTAAAGAACAGGTATGTTCATCTATTCAATCATATATCGCTCTTTTGCAAGGACTAACATCATTTTAGATGAGAAAGATTAACCAGCTTCTTCGAAAGAATAAGCGCGAGTTGGACAGGTCAATTAATCAACTCCAACCATTGAAAAAGAAAACTGAAGGGTTAATCAGAAAGTCCGCCAAGGAGAAGGACTACAAAACTGCCAGACTATATGCCAAAGAGTTAATAAATATCAATAGACAGTACAATAAATTATACACCTCCAGAACTAGAGTCGAATCGATAACAATGTCCATCAATGAGCAATATCTGATGAACAAATTAACTAAATCTATACATTCATCCACTTCAATCATGAAGGATGTTAATTCGTTGATTCACATTGGCGCTGTTTCCCAAACAATGCAAGAATTGTCAAAAGAATTGACTAAAGCTGGCATAATCAATGAAATGATGGACGACATGGTGGATTTGGACTACGAGGAAGATGAAGAATTGGAAAGCGAATCACAAGAAGAAGTCAACAAGATTATTGCTAGCTTGACCGAAGAGAAGACCAGCAAAGTGTCAGAAGTGCCAACTACCCAATTCGAGGCACCACAAATCGAGGAAGAGGCATCAGTCGCCGAAGCAGAGGACGAAGAGGATGCTATTGCAATTGATGAGATAAAACAGAGGCTTAAAGCATTACAATCATAGTCGAATACCATGTTCAATTACAACAAGATTATAATAAACAGAATGCAACTAACAATACTGTCAAAAAGCATGTTTGGGGATTGTAAGAAAACGAGTTGCTAGAGCTTTCTTCATCGTCTTCATATACGCCATTTGCCAGGTCTTTTGAAGTTTCTTGGAATTGGGCACCATCAGTGGTATTGGTATAATGAATAGATTTGTAATCAGTGACATTCTCGGCAAACAATGAGTGGGTGTTGGGACTGGCCCTAGCAACAACCAAAGAACTCGGGATTTGGAAAACACTTCCATCTTCAACTTCATTATTATCGATAATTGTATAAGTGCTATCATTACCGTTGCTAGACATGAGTGCAAATCCACCTTTTCCAGCCTTTTTTAAAAGTTTCTTGTTGACCTTCTTTTCAAGATATATACCCGCATTATATTGCCATTTGGGGATCAACTTCTTTTTTTTTTTAATCAAGGCTTCAAGTTCAGGGTCGGATGCGTTGGCGTTGGTGTTAGCGTAAACCAATGGATCAAAAGTGTTGAGGCTAGAATTTTGGTAGGCTAAATTGGACACATTGGCATGAATTAATTCCGTTAAACTAATACTGGTGGAGACAGGACTTCCTTTCACTGAAATGGCTATTGTAATCAATAGCAAGATGTAAAATTGCATCATAAGCTTTTTCTTTTCTTGTTCGAGTGGATGTGGAAGCAAAATCAGGAATGATATGGAAAACAGTCAAAAAAGGGAAAAAAAAGTGAAGAAGGGATGGCAACTTTTGTTTATTATTTCGGGATTCGGTTGTAGTGTATGAACTTTTACGTATCAAAATAATGATTTATATTAAAAAGAGGTACACACTGCATAAGCATATATACGCGAGAGAACGAATTTGCAATATGAACCCTTTTGAGTCAAACATTGCGTCCATGACATCCGAATGGTTATTGAGGGAATAATCAAGGGTTGTAGCGTTTTTTAAGCCCACAGTCCTTTCAACAACAATTTTCTGATTCTCTTTATCAGTGATCACTTCATCCAAACTAAACAACTTGAACGTCTTTTTCTTTTTGTTATTTCTCTTGCCATCACTTTCAGACGATGAATCGCAATCAGAATCCTCCTCGTCCGAGTCCGATTCTGAATCTGAGGATTTCAGTTCGATGATGGTTGGTATGAATGTAGTTTCCTTCTCGGTAGATCCCTCGTCAATTTCCTTGTTCAAAAATGCACCAGCACCAAGACGCCATTTGGGTGTACCCACTTTCTTCTCCTTCTTTGTACCTTGTGCTTGAAACTCTTCACTTGCTTGAACCCTACCTTCTAAGCTATTTTTGGGTGCTTGTTGAACGAGGTGAGCTTGAAATGCATCTTCACTTTTTGAGAAGTCTGGATTCTGGTGATTGATTACTTGTGATGTGAAAATTGTAGACTGCCCTTGAGGCAACTGTTGCTCGTGATGATAACTCAACGGCAAGACGTATTCTGCAAAGAACAACCAAATGAAGTATATCGTCAACATTGATTGTAGAAGCTTGTGGTGATTTCTGAGAGACAGATAAATTTGCATAGGGAGAGAAAATTCGCCTTTCTGTAATTTTTTTTTTGCAGTCAAAATTTTGTTACACAATTTTGATATGTTAACTTTTGTTAGAAACAATATAAATTGAATATACACCATAATCGAGAAGCTTTGGACTCAGCAAAAACATGAACTGGTAACAACTGATCAAACATGACACTTGTAGAAGTGCTTTCACTGATGTCAGCAACCTGGGTTTTCAATGGAATTGTATCACTTACACTCACATTGGACCCCACCATCCAAGCCCTAAATTTATTCTCAAATTTATCCAGTTCTTTTTGGAAACTTTCCGCTTCAATAACATAGTTATCTTCAGTGTAGTCTCTTTTTGAATTGCTCGTAAAATTTCTGTATGGACGGAATTTGTCCTCATGAAGTAAATCGTGGCGATCAAAATATAAACCTGGGTAGTTTTTGCCCACTTTCGTTACTAAAATATCCTCACGAACCAAATGAGGCCTACCTCCATTAGCCGCATCAGGGACACTGAGGCCTAGAAACCAAAGCTTTCCCTCATTCTCAGATGAATCACTATCTTCGTCAGACTCGGACTCTGAAAATTGAATGTCTTCTTCTTTCCCTGCATCACTTTCTTCTTCTTCACTTGAAGAAGAGTCCAATAGCCACTGTGGTGGTGGACCCTTGGGTTTGGACTTTGACTTTTTTGGCTTTGGCTTTTTCACTGGTTTTTCCTCGACGACTTCTGGCTCAGTTTCAATAATGGTAATAGGTCTTTTCTTGTACTTTGCAATCTCACGGCAATCCTGATACCCCATTTCCTGTGCCTTGTTTGCAAAAATTCCGGTACTGAATGACCATTTGGGCACTTTATCCTTTCCCTGGATGGTGAAAATTGTATTGTTGACGTCCCCTGTTGCATTTGTAGTGGACTGGAAGGTATATTTTGACTCTTGTCGTGCATTTGTCATAAAGTCTGTTGTAGTATTACTTTCTGGGTGTGAAGTTTGCCACTTTGCAAGGTCCTTAACCAGATCGTAGAACGACTGGTCCTCAATACAGCAGGCGCCAGTGAAGATGATTATTAATGACACTAGATTCGTATACACCCACATGTCATGCAACACTATTTGACAACTTTAAAAAGAATCTGTTATGGAAAGTAGTTCAAATTAACGCGTTTTGCATCCAATAAAAAAAAAAAGAGACATTAAAATCTCGACTTCTAGTATACAAATGGTACACAATCGCGATTGCATCAATCCTGCTCATAAGAAAGCCCATTCTCTTTCCTAATATCATCCATCACACCCATTACAAGTAAGCTCTCAGCGTGGGGCATTATTTCGTTCTCCAATTTACCATCGTGAATATCTTTGGCAACAGCATCTGCCTCATAGATGAACCCATTATAACCCGAGTTGTCCTTGTATTCATAGATTTCTAGTCCTTTTTTGTTGAAAATTTTGAAATGTTTGGCTCTGGCTGGGTTATCATTATACATTTCAACCCAGCCATCTGACCCTTCAAGTCTAACATACGCTTTCGGCCCATCAACCAACTCCGACGAAGTAAGTAATGCATGCTTGCCATCTTCGTATTTGATGATAATGGAGGCAAGGTGGTCCACCAAGTCGTTTTCGTCTATCGTGAGAAAGCTTTTTTGATTAAATTTTGAAGCATTCTCACCAACTTGATCATCCAATAAAATTCTTGAATAAGTGATCGGATATATACCGATATCCAAGAGAGATCCCGCAGCTAGTGATCTATCTCTGACCCTTGACGTCAAAGGCAAGCTTTTGACATCACCATTATAGCTTAAATCAGCAAACAATCTGTGAATATCACCAATCACTTTTTCATGGTACACTTTTTCTTTAAGCTCTTTGATTGCTGGGAAGAATCTTGTCCAAACAGCTTCCATACAAAACTTTCCCTGCTTTTTCGCAACTTCAAATATTCTCTCCCCATCCTTCTTATTCACTGTGATTGGCTTTTCACATAACACATGTTTACCGTTCTCTAAACATGCAATGGCTTGCTCAACATGAAAGTTGTGTGGAGTGCCAATATAAACCACGTCCACATCCAGATTTTCGTAAAGCTCTTTGTATGATTGAACGATCGGGGTTATATTGTAGTTTCGCTCTGCAACGATGTTATTCCGTTTGATGAAATCTTGTCCCTTTTCTGCATTGGAACAACCTATACTCCTAATGATATGGTGATACTCGGTCTTTCGATCGTTGTTGAGCAATAAATCATAGACAAACTGGGAGGAGATATTTCCAGCTCCTAAGATAGCCCAATTGATAGTGATTGTCATTTGTGTAGGTAGTGGGGGAAGTTGTGGTGAAGAGACTCAAGTGGATACTATTTTTTTTTTTGTTCCGATTTTCAACTCCACCCCTCAAAACTCGAGACCATGAATGAGCCAATCTACAACCAGCTACTCTATAGATAGTAAACAGTGTTTCATCGTATTATCGTATTAACACTAAAACTTTAAATATAGAGGCTCTTTGACAGAGATTGTACACCCTTGTCGTACATTTTCGGGAAATATCTTTGTTTGTTCAACCACTTTTGCTTTATCACTTTGACTGTAAACATATGGGTATGTTCTTGCGCCTCCATCTCCGACTTTGTCAACGTTTGATTCATAATTGCCCTCGCTGTTATTCAAATGGGGCTGGAGTAGTTGTGATTGCGATTGTGATTGAATCCCAGACATATTACCTTTGTTTAGAAATGAAGTGACATCAATCAAGTTTTCTGATAAGTCGTTAACTATACTGTTGAGCTCTTGCTGCCTTTGTTGCTGCTTAATCAATTCCTCTTCTTGCAACTGATCAAACCCTCCTTGTTGGTTTCTCCTTAGTAGTGAAGTAGTCTCATCGTATTCGTCCTCAGACCTACTGCCACCCAAACATGATAAGCAAGCTCCCATTGATTTAAGAAATAGCCGTGTTGCAGTAGTATATTCGCGATTCTAAAGGGAGAGTATGTAACTATGCTGCCTAATTTTGCTATCACTGGTTACGATGTTTGGGCAAAAAAAGAATGTCTTTGTTGTGTAATAAAATTGACTTCCTCTCCTCGATTCGCCCCTTGAATAGTTAACACTTTAATTCACCACAACCAAATTTTAACGCTATCTAAAACCATGTCAAAGGCGTTATGTTGCTATGCGTTTGAGACATTACTCAACAAGCTTGATTTCGAACTGACAAAAGTTCCATTAAAGTCTTATTTTAAAGCTTTACTGGAGGATTCAAGCAAGCTTCCACAGTCCGCCCCACTTTTCGTCACTTGGAATAAGAACTCACAGTTGCGGGGCTGTATAGGTACATTCCAATCTTTACCCGTTGAATCGGGAGTTGCAAAATTCACCATAAGCTCAGCATTTCAAGATCCCAGGTTTCCACCTATTTCTACCAAGGAAGTTGCTAGTTTAGAGGTGGATGTGACATTACTAGACAACTTTCAGCCAATTTATGATTACAATGATTGGACAGTTGGCGTGCATGGCTTGAAAATATCATTCGAAGTGGACAACGAACATTACCTGGGGACATTTTTACCCTCAGTGGCGGAAGAACAAGAGTGGGACAAATTTACGACATTGTATTACTTGCTCAAGAAAGCAGACTACCCTGTAAGGAAGAGCCTGACAGAGCAATTCTATTCAACTGGTTTGAAGGAAGGATGGCTAAAGTTGACGAGATACGAAGGATTGAAGGCACATTTGACTTATGATAGATTCATCGATATACGAAAAGAGATTTTGGAATAAAGAATAAGAAGGGCACATGGAGAAGAAAGGGATTTGACACTGTTGTACGAGTCGAGAGTGTTGCTTTGTGAATATTTGGTTATTAGAGCCTCAATGGTACATAACAGCAGCAGAATTCTATTTAAATCAGTACGTTTACACTAAAAGTGTTACAGCCTCTCGATATGATATCTTTTAAGCGCACCACTGTAGAATGGACCAAAACGTCTCTTCGTTTAAATCGCCTTCGTGCTCTTATAATTGTTTTTTTTGCAGCTATTTATGCCTATTTCCGTGGCTCTAACGTTTTTTTCCCGCCAGATCGGAAAAACGTTCTTCCTCTCCACAACTCTAAAAGCTAAATATCGTAGCATAAGATGATATAAAAAGTGAAAACTTTTAAAAATGGTTACCTGCTACAACACCACAGCTTCTTATTCTGTTAAGAGACCGCAATGTTTAAAAAAGCAGCAAAAGATATAGTCGTTTTGTCTGCGTTGAGGACTGCAGTGACCAAGTCCGTCAAAGGTGGATTAGCTCAGCTTTATCCGGAGGAGTTGTTATATCAAGTTTTGCGAGGCTCAATTTCCAAGTCCAATGTGGACCCAAACTTGGTTGATGACGTTCTCGTCGGTACAGTTTTGCAAACTCTAGGCGGGCAAAAAGCTTCATCCTTAGCCGTGAAGAAAGCTGGATTTCCAATCAAAACAACAGTCAACACAATTAACCGCCAATGCGCATCTTCTGCTCAGGCTATAACCTACAGTGCTGGATCCATTTTGAGCGGTGAGAACAAGTTTACTATTGCAGCAGGTGTGGAATCCATGACGCATGATTATTTCCCGCATCGTGGTATTCCTCAAAGAATCTACCAACCATTTTTTGAGGATGCCAGTGAGGAGGCCAAAAACGTGTTGACCCCAATGGGCATTACAAGCGAGCTGGTTGCCGAAAAGTTTGGAATCGGAAGGCAATCACAAGATGAGTTTGCCGTGCAATCGCATTTGAAAGCAGCAAAGGCAACTGAATCTGGACACTTTGCAAAAGAAATTATACCAATTGAAGCACGTAACGAGGCAGGTGAAGCGAAACTTGTCGAAAAAGACGATGGAATAAGACCTGGATCGACATATGAAAAATTGCTGACTTTGAAACCCGTCTTCAAGGAGAATGGAGTTACCACTGCAGGTAATTCTTCTCAAATATCAGATGGTGCTTCAGCTGTAATCTTGACAACTCGTGAGAATGCCGAAAAACACGGATACAAGCCAATAGCACGATTTGTAGGTTCCAGTGTTGCTGGTGTTCCTTCCGGATTGATGGGAATTGGTCCCTCAGAAGGTATACCGCTATTGTTGGAGAGATTCGGCTTGACTAATATGGACATTGGCATTTTCGAATTGAACGAAGCGTTTGCTTCACAGCTGATTTATTGCATTGAGAAGTTGGGATTAGATTATGACAAAGTAAATCCTTACGGTGGCGCAATAGCCATTGGTCATCCCTTGGGAGCTACAGGGGGTAGAGTTGTTTCAACTCTATTGAATGGATTGAAAGCTCAAAATAAAGAACTCGGTGTTGTGTCAATGTGCACCTCTACAGGCCAAGGCTACGCAGGATTGTTCATCAATGAAGATTAAATAACATTCTCAATTAAAAAAGTTAGCAAAAAATTCGAGTCAAATCAATTGCATCTCTTTCTCTATAAATCACTCTAAACATGGAACACACGAACTAGCCAATAAATTAATGTTCCGCTTAATACAGGAATTGTAAAATTATCATCCAAGCCCCAAATATCGATAAGCTCGGAGATACTAGCAATGAAACCAACAAGAATCGAATAGATATGAATGTTTAACTTACTCAGCTCTGGGGTCCAGTAGATATCACCCGGGTTGTTGACATTGTAACCAGGAATAAAATATTCATAAAGCAAATATGCTGCAAATGTTCCGACTGCAAAGCTACCTAATGAACCAGCCAAAGACTTTCTGTTTCCAAGTTTGGGTGTATACTTACCCCATTTGCGCCCAACTGTGGAAGCTGCTGTGTCAGCCCAACTCAATAATAGAATGCTTAAAACACTGATGTCCTTTGGGTACAAGTATAACACAATTAATACACCTGCCAAGTAAAACAACGTTCCATTATAAGAATTCTTCTCACTTTCACGAATGATGAACCACATTTGAGATGTGACAAACTTGTTAATTTCGGGGTTGTGGAGTCTAATCAAATCGTTGATCAAAACCCCTGAAAAGCATGTGAATAATGGAACAAACAATTGTGGGATGGTGGTTCCCTTAGTATACAACCACAATGTTAAAACACCAATAGATGAGTGAAACACTTTTCTGGGTATTTCATGCTTTACCAAAAACTGTTTGAACTTGCCCTGAACGGGGGGTGGAGTAGCTGTATCAACTGCTTTTTGACTTTTCAAATTTAGCTTTTCCGTTACCCCTGAATCAGTTACGTCCAAATCAGTGTCAGAGCTTTTTCTTGACAAACCTTGATTTTCACTTTCATCGTCGTCTTCAGCTTCATCATCGTCCTCCTCTTCCGAAGAAACACCTTCATTGGTTGTATTATAGATGTATGTTCTGTCTTCTTCCTCAATGTACGAATTTTTGGCTTCGTCGAAATTTAACATGCTGAATGATGCCATATTTTGAGGCTTAGGTTTTGGTGATGAGGTCGTTTTCAATGTACCGGCAGCGGCTGACATTTTAAGTGGGAGGTGTTTGATTCGGACGTTAAAGTATAGCCTAGTAGGGACGTATGAAGTGGACCGCAATAATATACTGAATATGCAGAATACCAGAAGGGTGCACTTTATAATGTTTATATTTTTGTATGATCTCCCAATCTTTGTGTGGAAACAAGTTGTGCTTTCTGTGCATATAAAAAAAAAAAATTAGTCCGACTGCGTAAAGAAGAAAGCCCATTTAACCGAGAAACCGAACAAACGGAGTCGCATAGAAAATGGAATATTAAACCTACGAAAAACCTCAAAAATCTGACAGTGCCACACATGTAATGTTTTGCGCCGCCAGTCAGTATATTACCAGCAATATTATATAATAAAGAAAAGCTAATGACTTCCGTATAGCACTCCCTGAGTTGAGTTTTGTTTGAGAATCAAAGTCAAATATGTCAAAATTGAAACTCTTTGTAGCAACCAGTTTTAGTCTTCGCACTCTTGACGTAGAAACTTCCTTCTCAGTTGGTCGAGTCCCAAGCTGGTGCACGTGAACTGGAAGTGTTGCCTTTTTAGGTGGTGCATGAATCAGGTCTTGGTCATAAAATGGGCTAGTCGTCATTGGTGAGGTGACAGACTGATGAGTGGTCGACGATTGGCCCATCTCGAGTCCATCGAGTGTTTCAGTTGTGGGGACGGTTTTGACATCCCCATCCACCAGGGTTTGTATGGGGAGGTACTCTTCATACTGGGTCGTAGAAGGTACAATATCTGCGTCGGTGACTCCTGCGAATTGAATAACATTTGAATCAATGTAACCTATGTGGTTATCCGTATCAAAAAGAATGGTGTACTCTCCCTCCTTCAACACGCCCAACGTCTCAATAGAGTCCATTTCTGTTACACTCGAGGCAGTAGCTACTGGAATTGGGAAATCCGTCCACGCGACTTTAGGTTTGCGATAAGTTGGACCCTGTTGAGGATTATGTCTTGCATGATGTTGAAACTGAGGCATGATTAAAACCGAGTTTGACGGGGGCTTCCTCATCATGATTTGCCTGCCATTCACTTTTGATGCTGAAACACTATCATCGTTCACTGAGAGCACGTCCTCAGTAGCAGATACAAAAAACAGTCTTGATCTTGAATATTGTTCAGCATTTTGGGCCACTTCCGAGGCGGTGGTAGTTGGTGTAGTTTGTCCTGTTAGCTCCAATTGCTTTCGCAAATTCATCTCCTGACGACTCATTTGACCCCTTAATTCTACCAATAGTTGCTCCAATCGTCTTATTTCTGCTAGCATGTCCAACTTTGACACTGTTTTCGGTTTATTTGATGAGTAACTAGCCGATAATGATCTTGTAGGCGGTACCGTCACAATGTCGTCCTCATTAGTCGATGACGAATACAAAAACTCGAGCGAGGTTAAAGGTTGCACAATTTCAAGCAAAGACGATGGTAATTTGGAAGGCATAGATGATCCACTTGTAGCTAAGCTTTTTGACGAATTTGGACTGAAATTATGAATGTCAACGAGTGACGGAAGGTTGGACAGGGGAATTACACCAAAGTTTACTGGTACACCTTTATGCAGAATACTGACCAATGCACTAGCACGATTAATGTCAAGTGTTTTGCGTCGGGGTATCACCTCTTTCAAAAAATTGATATGCTGTTGAAATTGTTGCTCGACGGATGATATGTTACGACCTAAAACAGGTTGCAACATAAGCAGTGCAAATGCTGTAAATAGAATGACAAAACGCATGGTGAATGTAATGGCGGTAAATTATGCAGGCTCGGTGAAACAACTACTCCATAAAATATGGCTTCGTTCTCTGTTCTTATTTGTGTTGCATTTTTTCAAAACTTGTTATTGCCTTTGCAATATCAAAATAGTCCTTTGAAATTTGTGAATCTGGATCCGATACTACAATTGGTTTACCTAGATCGGATTGAAGGCAAATATTCTCATTGAGTGGAATATTAGCGACAACTTTGATTCCGTATTCCTTTGCCACTTTCTCTGCACCGTCAGACTTGAATATATGAGACTTGTGATTGCAATTGGGGCATATATAGTGACTCATATTCTGCACAATTCCAATCAATGGTATTTTAACTTTGTTGAACATTGTAATTCCTTTCACAGCGTCAATTAATGCAATATCTTGTGGGGTGGTGACAATAAGTGCACCAGAGATATCCAACAATTGACTAATAGAGAGCTGGGTGTCCCCTGTACCAGGGGGCATGTCTATGATCAAGTAATCTATTGGTGTCCACTCCACATCAAATAGCAACTGCTGAATTGCCTTCATCACCATTAATCCTCGCCACACCACAGCCTGTTCATCTTTGATCAAATATCCCATTGACATTGTTTGTATGCCGTAATTTGATAGTGGTAATAGCTTACCTGAAGTTTGTGATAAACGAGGCTCGCCTTTCAAATTCATCAACTTCGGAACCGATGGTCCAAAAATATCCGCATCCAACAAGCCCACCTTTTTACCAAGCTTTTGGAGAGCCAACGCGGTATTGACGGACACTGTCGATTTCCCAACACCACCTTTAGCTGACGATACCAAAATGATGTCTTTTACATTTGAAATGTGTTGCTTTACCGGGAGTCCCTTAGATGGGGGATTAGGAGATGCAGCTGAACCTTTTCTCTGAAATTGAGGAAGACCCAATGGATTTTCATGACTAAGTAATCTTGGAAATGTAGCTAATCCTCTGATAGTCCTAATCATCTTGAAATGGATCTTGGAGTTGAGAATTGATTTTCAAATTGAAAAGAAAATCTGTCACAGCGATTAGAATTTTATAAATAAACTTTACCATCATCAATGTTTAGAAGAATATGCGTTTCAAGATTCTATAGCGTTGCAATAAACTCCTCACAGCCAACCATATTTGCATTGTCTACTCCATTTTCCAAATCGGCAATTGCAGTGGTTCGAATATCGGGGCCACAGGCTTCGTACGTGTACAACACTTTGACAAAAACAAAGACAGCACCAGACCATCGAGTTGCAAAAGTTCGAAAGCTATATTCTGTCAAGGACTCCACACTTCTAGATGAAGCTCTTACCGTTTTCTTCAAGCTGCCGAATACATATACTGGTCTAGATCTCCTCGAACTTCATTTGCATGGTGGAACAGCCATTATAAAAGCAGTGTTGAAATCTATAAGGGAGTTACATGATCCAACTAATGGCAAAATTATACGACAGGCTGACCATGGCGAGTTCTCCCACCAAGCTTTTATTAATGGAAAATATGATCTTACCGCTTTGGAAGGTATAAGTGAGATGATCAATGCCGAAACAGAGCTGCAGAGAATGGCTTCTTTGGCGTCGATGTCTGGACAAACAAAAGACTTGTTTGTGAAATGGAGACAGGGAATTTTAGAAAATGTAGCTAATCTTACCACGTTGATTGATTTCGGTGAGGACCAAGATCTTTCCGAAGCCGACTCACTTTTCCATGACGTTGAGACGAGTATCTCGAAACTAGAAGAGGAAATCAGGACGTATCTCAAAAACGTAAAGTCGTCTCAAGTTTTGTTGAACGGGATCCAGCTCACGTTATTGGGACCTCCCAATGCCGGCAAATCATCCATATTGAATACTTTGACAAATAAGGACGCTGCGATAGTTAGTGATATTGCTGGAACTACTCGAGATGTATTGGACATCCCTTTAGATATCGGTGGTTACAAGGTGATTTTGGGCGACACCGCAGGGATAAGGCTATTGTCTGAGGCCGATCAGATAGAACAAGAGGGAATCAAAAGAGCCAAGATGAAATCCCTTTCGGCAGATTTGGTTTTAGTGGTGCTCGATCCAACTGATGACCAGCACAATGATGCCATATTCGATCATGTACTGGAGTTGGTCAACAAATATGGCAAAGACGTCGTGGTCATTCTAAATAAGGAGGATTTATTCTTGGAAGAAAAGAGTAAGCTTGTTGCAAAACACGCCAGTTTGTTGAATATATCAAGCAATCTTATTCATGTGGTGTCATGCACGACGGGGTTCGGGATTGAACCGCTTCGTAAAGAGCTTATTGAAAAGTTCAAGGAAATGTCTCACTTCGGATCTCAAAATGCAGCCGTTGTTTCATCTAGAGTTCAAGACATATTGGAATTCGATGTTTTGAGTGGTTTTCGAGAGTTTCGTCATTGGAAAGACGAAAGTGATGTGGTTTTGGCAACCGAAGGTTTGAGGCAGTCAATAGAAGGGATCGGTAAGGTCACCGGGGAAGCCATTGGTGTAGAGGAAATACTAGGTGTGGTATTTGCAAACTTTTGTATTGGTAAATAAAGGTTTGTATATAGCACATTAATTTCAACTAACACTGTTACAAACAACGAAAAACGTAATACTCTCCACATCCCAGGACATTTTCATCTGTTGGAGTTGATGTCTTGTGTGTCGACTTCCAGGCAATTCATCAGCTTGCTCCTGTATAGTCGTGTTCTTCACCTTTTTACTCAATGACGGTGCTACTTTGCATTCAAAATTCAAAACATTCAAGCCATGGGCTAACCTAATATCATATTGTACGGCCAAAAGGTTCTCTTTGCCTTTCACCTCTTCAAAGCAATCATTTGGTTGGTTAAGTACCTCCCCATTAACAACTAGGCTGCATTGGAACTCGTCATCGGATGTCAGGTTGAGATACCCATGCCCATCAGTCAAATCCGGCTTCTTTGCAAGGTACAAAAGGTGATGTAAAGACGCTTTCAATGACACATAAGGCAGAACATCATTGGGTAACGATATACTATATGACTGGTCAACATAGCCATTTGCAGGTACCTTGTAGGAAAACAAAGTCGCGATTGACAGTTGTGACTGTGCCGGAAACAACGCTTGCTTTGTTTCCGTATCCAATGACGCTGACCTTGACAAAGAGGCGACTATCTTGTCTTGGGCGTATCTAGTAATGTGAGACATGATTGCTGGAGATGAAAACAAGGAAGACTCTTGTATAATCGAGTTGCTCTCCAAAAGAGATGGTAATGTTTTTCCCATGGTGTTGTCAGTTGTTTTGTCCAAATGAATTTCAATCGGTCCTACTCGTGTACGGTCTTCCTCAACTTTGACCCTAACTTTAGTTTCATCATTGTCAATCCTTGACACATCTTCCAGATCATCGGCTGCATCCTCAACATCCTCGTCTTCCGTATGCCTCAAAAGTTGCCGATTTTTCTTATCCTGGTTTTTGCTCAAGCTTATCTTTAATTTAGCTGGTTTTGCCTTGTTGGCATCCACTGCTTCAACTTTCCTCTTCAAGACGTCATATTGTTTTTCAAAATATTCTTGAAGTAGAATTGCGTCCTGGTGTATTTGCGATTCTTCATTATTATAAGCTTTTGCATTGGTAAAAATGAGAGTTGCGGTGTCATGAAACTTTCGCAAATTGTCAAGTAAAGGGTACTTTGGGCTGAACAATTTTCTTGATTCCAACATCGATAAAAGTGTGTTGAAGGCCATTGGTTTAGACACAAAGTTTGAATAGTCTGTGTAAATGGCTTGGTCAACTTCATCCAAGAATGGCCCGCTAATTATTCCGATATTCTCAAACTCGTGATTCGTAACATCCTTGAGAAGCTCGGCGCATAGTTCTGGCAACTTACCAAAAGTAATTTCCTCCGTTTTCGAGGCAGCATGTGTTTGCACCGATGGACTCTTTAATTTTAACTTGATCTTGGGGTGCTTTGCATCGCCAGTATTGGAAGCACTGCTTTCGTACTCCCGCACCTGATCATTTACAAAGTCAACAATCTTCTTTGCATTGGCCACAATCCAAGAGTCCGCGTCATTATACGTTGAGGCATTGTCAAGTAATAAATTGAAATCATCAAGAAACTCATCCGTAGACTCGCCTGTGTATCTAGTATTGATCCGCTTTTGAATTTCATTAATCGATATGGGACTTTTTATGAGGTGGTAATAGTCAGGATACAACTTCTTGGATGGTAGTTTGATGAAAGCCGCAGCAATTTGCTCTTCTCCTTCACGCAAGTTGAATACCAAATTGATAGTAGATTGATAAAACCTTTTATTCTCCTCAGGTGAATGGGAGCTTACTCTTGCCTTTTTTAAAGTGGCAACAGGTGAGCCGATTCCTTTCCTCTTTGGTGGCATGATCGTTTATTTAACGGTTAACAAACAATTTTTCCAATTCAAGACTGTTATGATTGTGTTTTTGATTGTCAGTTGAATAATTTTTTTTTTTTTTTTTTCATTTCTTGCGTGGATTTTGTATCTGTGACGCCAATTTGTAATACGTCTTACATATACAACACTTTAGTTAGCAGGAGACATAGATGTCGAATAGGATCACCATCTTATACGGTTCTGAGACAGGAAATGCAGAAGAATATGCTAAGTACTTAAAACTTCGATTAAAAAGCTACAATCTAAAACCAACTTTATCATCACTAGATGCATTTCCCTTGAAAAATTTAGTGACAGACACAGACTATTTAATAATCATATGTTCGACCACAGGACAAGGTGAGTTACCTCGTAACTCCAAATCATTTATGAAATTCATTTGCAAAAAGAAACTTCCGAGGGATTTTTTCCAACATTTGCGATTAACAACTTTAGGCTTGGGTGATTCATCGTATACAAAGTACAACTATGCAATAAAAAAGATACACGCAAGGATGATGCAACTTGGATGCCAAGAGCTATCGCCGAGGTGTGAAGCTGATGAAATGTCACCAGAGGGTGTAGACGGGTTCTATTTAGAGTGGGAAACTCAATTACTTGCTGCATTGAGTAAATTCCTCCCCATGCTGACTGAGCCTGACAACAACACTGTGCCCATGCCCGAGTATAAAATGTCACTAGGGCTTGCTGCAGACCTGTTAGCGCAAAATTCATTGCTAACAAAAATTTACAACAATTTACAAGTGGGAACTGTGGTTTCAAATGAACGAATAACCACTGCCGATCATTTTCAAGACGTGCGACGTTTGAAAATATCCTCCCAAAACCTAAAGTATAACCCAGGAGATACAATTTCACTATACCCATGTAATTTTGATCAGGATGTCGAGACTTTGCTCGAGCTCCAACCACAGTGGCTAGAGGTGGCCGATAAACCATTAAGAATAAGAAACTTGGTAGATGAAGAACAATTTATAACTTTGAGGAATTTGATTAAATACCACTTGGATATAATGTCAATTCCAAGACGAAGCTTTTTTGCAGTATTATGGCATTTTTGTGACTCTAGTACCGAGGATGGTAAAAGGGAACAAGAAAAATTGAGAGAGTTTGGTTCATTTTCTGACCCTGAGGAACTTTACAACTATGCAAATCGACCAAGAAGACTGATTTTAGAAACCTTGACTGAGTTTAAAAATAATTTAACCATTCCTGTCTCTTATATACTTGACTTGATACCATTGATCAAGCCTAGGATGTTTCTGATCGCATCACGTTCCAGCGAGACAGAAATAGAGGTGGTGGTGGCAATTGTGGAGTATAGGACTATAATAAGACGCATCCGTCGTGGACTTTGCACGCGATGGTTAAAGTCGTTGAAGGTAGGGGATGAGGTACATTTGAGTATTGATAGATCTTCATTCAAAATCACACAGAGCCCCATCATTATGGTTGCACCAGGGACTGGTATAGCACCAATGAAGTCACTAGTTGACGAAATTTTGCACCAAAACTCATTGCAAGAGATGTATCTCTTTTTTGGTTGTCGCCATGCAGAAAAGGATCACCTCATAAAACTGTTTTGGGAAAAATCAAGCAATTTGCATATATACAATTGCTTTTCGCGAGATGAGGACTCCGAGTTTAAATATGTTCAGGATGCAATCATTGCCGAATACAAGTTGCTTGGTGATTTGTTGTTGAATCAAGATGCAAAAGTCTTTGTGTGTGGCTCAAGTGGGAAGATGCCCAGAGAAGTGAAACTAACATTTGTTGAAGTGGTGAAAAGATTCAAAAACATATCAAAAGAAGACGCAAAACGCTACATTAACGAAATGGAAGATTGTGTGAGATATAAGGAAGACGCTTGGTAAAGTACATAGCTCAGTAGATAACAAGTGAAAAAAATGAAAGAAAAAAAAAAAAAAAAAGACAAAAATCATTTGATTCGAGACCTCTGCAATCCAATGTTCAAGATATCAGCCAGACCCCTAAGGTCTGCATTCGTTCGCTACTCCAGCAATACCGTGAAACCCATTGTGGTGGATAATAAGTCATATCATGCAGATGAGTGGACGAACGTGCCTCCTTACATTCTCAAACTTATTGACCGAAAATTGCATAAAAATGTTAACCATCCAATTGGTATATTGCACGATTTAATACGACAGAATATGGAAGGTATGGGGTACACTATATATGACAATTTCCACCCCATTGTTTCCAGGTACCAGAATTTTGACAGTTTGGGGTTCCCAGAGGATCACGTTGGAAGATCAACGTCAGACACATACTACCTTAACAAAGACTATTTGTTAAGGACCCACACCTCTGCTCATGAGCAAGAGTGTTTTATCAATTCAAAAACACCGGGGTATCTCATCACAGCCGATGTTTATAGACGTGATGAAGTTGATAGAACGCATTACCCTGCTTTCCACCAATTGGAAGGTGCTAGAGTATACGACAAGGGAGATTTGGAACAGATTCAACAGGATATCGACGCAATTCCACAGACAAATATCATTGTTGAGGATCCATTTAGGGAGAATCCTGTCACACCAAATAACCCGGGACAAAAATATATGACTGATGAAGAGATCAGACTTGTTTCAACGCATTTGAAGAAAACAGTTGAATACCTAGTTAATCAAGTGTTTGAACGAGCTAGAGAATCAGCCAAGAAGGCTGGATCTACTGAACCTTATTTGAACGAGCCTTTGAAAGTACGCTGGGTTGAAGCTTACTTTCCATGGACCTCACCTTCATGGGAAATTGAGGTTTGGTGGAAAGGAGAATGGTTGGAATGTTGTGGATGTGGTGTTGTCCAACAACAAGTTTTACTCAATTCGAATTTAGGTGATCAAAAGATCAGTTGGGCCTTTGGAATCGGATTGGACAGGATCGCGATGCTATTGTTTGATATCCCTGACATTAGACTTTTTTGGACCCAGGATGAAAGATTTCATAAACAATTTAAGCAAGGTGAGATCAACACATTTGTCCCTTACTCAAAGTATCCGGGAGTTAAGAGGGATGTTTCCTTTTGGCTCAATCGCGATTACAAATTGCATGCAAATGATGTGATGGAAATTGTCAGAAATCGTGCTGGAGACTTGGCTGAAAGTGTTGTTAATGTTGACGAATTTACCCACCCAAAGACAGGTAAGAAATCGCAATGTTATAGAATAAATTATCAATCAATGGATCGAAACTTGACAAACAGCGAAATCAACTCAATTCATGACAAGGTAGTAGAGGATCTTGTAAACAGGTTCAAAGTTGAAATCAGATGATATTTAGATTTTACAAAGTGTATATAGTTTTTTCATGTATGATAGGAGGCGAACTGACACACCTATACACAGACAAGGCTTTGTGTTTATTCAAAAAAATTTTAAGTATTTTTGCGTACGGAGTTTACACGGAGCTGGTAGCGATTTGCCCTTTCAATTTTTGCAGCTCTTGGTCATGCAGAAACACTTGACCTTGTGTTAAGAATTGGATTGTGCGTCAAAGCAAAGGGAGGGTGGCTATAAAAGGGAGGCAAAATGCAACTCCAAAAAGAATTTGGGTTTACTTTCGTTAGGTTTTATCTTTTGTCAAAGCAATTACAGTATCATGAGAAGGTTCTATCCAGGTTATCGTCCACATCACTTTGGGTTCGGTGGATTATTTATTGTAGTCGGTGCTTTCATATTAGGAAGGGTGTCGGCAAATCATTATGGCCCGGGTCCAAATTGGAGGCATCAACGTTGTGGATTTGATCACCATTCAAGCTGCCAATGTCCAAATTGTGTTAACTACCATCAAAACAGAAAGGATCAGGAGATCAGGTCTATGCATTTACATCAACAATGATGTAGAGTTTAGGGAGCATGTATATATTCCGATGAAGTCATGTATATAGTAAAACTATCACGAGATGTGATAAAAGTATATTTCCAGGCAAAGTGTATTCCAGACGTAGAATTGCATGAAATTGCATTGCTCTGTATCATATATAAGGGGGTACCATCAACCCGTCGAGTGACAAACTAGCAATGACATTAATCAACAATGAAGTCGCAAATTGGCTTAGCTACTATAGCATTGGGTACCGCCTTATTTTCATACAGGTTGTTTCTTCAAACTCACGAAAAGTCCGAATCCCCAACAATGAAACCGAAACACAAATTCTATACTGATTTTGACAAGGAATATGATGCTTACAAGTTGGAAATTGACAATCAGGTTGACTTTTAGCATGGCCGATGTTGAAAGTGAGGAGAGAAGGCGCTAACTGAAAGTAATCGGGATCGTGGAGAGGAGAGACACTTTCAAACAGGTGTTCGAGCAATATTATAATCGATATCTTCAATAAATTATTCACTAATTTCTTCAAGATGATACACTAACTTGTAAATTTTACACACTCTATATCCAACATAGGAGATCTATTGATACTCCATAACCCATTCGATGATTCACCACTTGTAATGAGCAATTAATAAAATGATATTAGCCAAAATCTCCGGATACAAAGCCAAGCAGCCGTAAAATTTGGGTTTACCAAACATCAAAATGTATTCGCTTGGTGAATTGAAATTAATACCATGGAAAGCACTTAACAATGAATAAACGCATCGAACAATCAACACCACCAATGCTGCAATCAATATCTGAGCTATACAAGCACAGTGTGATGCAGTTATTGATATGTGCACCAACACAGCGATAAGACCCACAACACCAACGACAAAAAGCACAGCTGAAACTTTGATCAATGTTTGCTCAGTAGAGTTTGATGACAGACCATCACTTTCTAATTGGCTTGTTCCAATAATGTTTGTGATCACGGCGGCGATTAAAACCACAGTAAGGATTTTGAATGGTGCCTTTTTCAAATTTTCAACTCTGCTAAAGGGGGATATTGAAACTTCGCTTACATTGTGGTGATGTGCAGACTCCTCGTCCTCCGGACCTTTTGTAAAACCTCTGATGGACCCATTAGTATCACTATCCGAGTCGATAACATCGTTATCATCACCGCCCACGGGGGTTTGCAGTTTCTTCGTCATGACATCCTGCACCAATGAACTAATTGCTCTTGTTATGAAGCCTAAACTGATCGAATCACAAATATAAGTAGCAATAAATAAACCATTGTTGAAGTGGTCATTTCCAAGAAACACCAACCCAAGGATCCCACCAACAATTTTAACACCGTTGAAGATTATCATGAGGATAAAGAATGGTAAGATAGTCTTGATTTTAAATCCTTTTCTGACTTGGATGACTGTGATGCAGATGAATGCACCAATAGCAAGTACAAACAAACCAAGCTGTGATCCACTAATTGCTTTCCATCCGTTGGTGTGTTGTAAGTCCATGGTAAATTTGTAGTGATTTTAGCATAACGTAGATGGAAGATTGCCCGGAATACGCTCAGTATTTATAACCATCTCCACGTGGTGTGGCACAGGTATGGCTCAACTTTTCGCATTGATAGTGATTTGAGTCTCAAATTGGGGCTATTTTCGCAGCCTCAAATTAAAAACGGTTACTGTTAACGCCGTATTTTATTACGTAAGCGCATATTATTTTACGCGCTTATGTAAGCGCGTATATCTCAAATGTATGATGAAATTTCGGAAAGCTGCCAAAAGCCTCGTTTCGATATCGCTTTCCTTGTAGATTGTGCGAATAAGGTATAGTATATCATAGCAGCGCCTTACCCTCGAAGCTTAAATGGATGATGTGTTCAATCTAAATTCAAGCATATAAGCGTCTTGAAACATTCTTACTATAAAATCCCTGCATTCGCTTTTATTGATAAGCTATACAACTTAACAAGTAAAGGCTAGTGGCTGACGGTGTAGCTTGAGTACTCTTGTGTTTCAAGACTAATTTTAGCACGACATGCTACTGATTGACCTCCTTTTACAAACTACTCGAGAAGATACTCATGATCCTAAGAAGTATAACCAACATTTTATGTATTACTCTAAATGTCTAAATATGAGAAGCATCTCGAAACGATTCTTTTGATGGAACTTAGCTATATTCTATTACGGGCTTCAATTAAATTAACAAAGCAGCGGCACCAGCAAGAGCACCAGCGAGCAAACCACCGGTTTGCAAGTTTCCAGCACCGTTAGCAGTTGAAACACCAGCTTCACTTGAAGAAGTACTATTTGAGCCACCTCCATTTGATTCCAATTCAGTCAAGTTTGAACAGGTGATTCTACTAGTGTTGGCAAAGTGGATAACAATGGACAAATCACCAAAGTAAGTTTTGGAATCTGGGTTCAAGGAGATATAGTTGTCTACATATTCAGTAGACAACAGTGTACCTTGAATCTTACCGTGTCTTCCTGACAAGTCACCAGCTTCTAAACCTTGTGGAGTAGTAGCATTTTCATTACCTCCATATGGGTTCAAGTGCATCTTGGTTCCGGTACAGTTTCCATCGGCTGGAACAGGACGCTCGTGAATGTGGTAAGGGAATGGTCCTCCAGAAGATGGCAATCCTTCAACATCAACTTTAACCAAAACTGAACCATTGTTTGCTGGTTCAAAAGTGATTGTACCAGTGATGTCAGATTTTTCTGACTTTTCAAACTTTGCTTGCAAAGATGGTTGGTCGGCAGAGTCGGATTGAATTGGTGTGTCTCCGGCAATAGCAACTGAGGCAAGAGCCAAAACAGACAAGATCGAATAAGAAACCATTTTTTAAGTTGTAGTTTTGTCTTAGTTGTGAAGAAAAAGCTATGAGCAATTTAGTTTTATCAGAATTCGGCAACTTTACCGCCTTTTTATAGTATTTCCTTAAACAAACGAGCGACGGCGAATAGGGAAACCTCCTCCCCCTATAGTGTCTGAATTCACTGATTAATCAGATAATATTGACGCTAGCTTTTGTGCTAGTACTCAATGTAGGCACACACCAACCAGGAAAGGGTTACAAAGCAAGGTGTAACAATAGCAGCAATGTAATCCAAACAATGCAATTAAGTTCTTCCAATACAATTTCTCATCTCCTATTGGCTTATTCCCCAAAACAATGGCTTCCAAATTGAGGTACTTTTTGTCTGTAATTTAGTTATGAAAAGATAATTTTGTCAAACAATTGGGAGCTTGAGCTTTTGTGTCTTTAAATAGAGCACAATATATGGGTCGTGCGTTTTGGAGAATTAGCTTTTTTTGGTTAGCACATTGTTTTCTTTGTCGATACACATCTAAAGTATTCGAGAAAAGTAAGCCTCTCTAACATTGTCTCAATACAATAGCAATGTTCAAAAGTATCGCTTCGTTTGATTGGCCATGCATTGTTCAACATTTGTTTTTTGTAAAGTCAATTTTCAACCGATCCTCCAAATAAAACAAAAATCAGAGTCGGATTTAATGAATGTAATTCTTGGCGCTGTCAGATATACACATTCCCTTTGAAAAAACCTAATAACGTGCCTCTAAATTTTGCTTGCTTTTTCTCCGATTTCTGAACCGCAATGCTAAACTGAGAGTGGGGGGGTTCATGGAGAAAGTATTTATTTTTCCGTAAACATTGCTTGATGTAAATGTATGGGAAAATTCAAGAATATTTGTTTCAATCTTTGAAAAAATTGTATGCGTGTTGGATCACAACTAGAAATTATTCAATTGAAGAGAGCTATGTGGATATGTTGGGGATACAAATAGATATATATACTTTTGAAATCTGGTAGATGGAAAGCTCTTGTCAAGTTGAGTAATATATTTTTATTCAAATAGAGAAAGCCAAAATTTGCTCACACCAACAATAATGCTTTGAAAATTAAACCTTTTCGTGAGTGAATTTCACAGAGAAATTTGTCAAGGATAGAGACCACGGGGAAGAGAGTTGGTTTGTTACGTAGATGGTTTTTGGTGGTGCACTTGTGCCACCATGTTTGTATACAGTAGGGGTGCAAAAGAAATGATTATAGTTCGTAACGGAATATGACATCATCTCAAATTTCTGTACGAGTATTTTTCTGCTGATTGAAAGTTGTACCTCGATTTCCCCCACCCCTATGGAATGTAATTCGGTGTTAGTGATAGCCTACATTCCTTCTTATTTAACCTCTTTTGCTTGACCTTGTAACCAAAACACACTCTTTACTTTTAGAGTAGTCTTTATCTGGGGATCTGTCACGTATATCTCTGCAGAAATTGCGATCCCTCGATTGTGGCACATTAACCAGCACTTCAAAGAGAGCGACAAAAAAAAAAAAATTGTTGTCTCCATGTGATAATTTCAACTCCATTTAGCAAGTCGAGACGAGCTTAGAAGTCTCATTAACAAAAAGTCAGAGCAACTGTCAGATATCATCATCAGCCACCTTAGACTTCCACTTAAATAAGAATTCATCCCCCCTTTTTCTGCCTTTCAGTCATGACAATTCCACTTCTAGGGAGATTGAATATCCTTGATTGGCCCATCATTATTGTTTCATTTTCGTTAGCGTGGTTTGAGTTTCTAGTATCGACCATTACCACCCTTCTTCCGTGGCAATTCATCAATGCTTGCACTGAAGTGGTCAAGCAGCTTTTTCGCTTTACATCCAACCCGATTAATTTGATGACGCAACTGAGACCTCGAGCAGATAGCATTGAACACGAGGAAAAATACCACTATTTGAAAGACAAAGATGTGGCAAAGACCCAGGTGAATAAACAAAGCTACGACTTGATGATTGAAATGTTGAATGCAGACACCATTCACGATATGGTTAGCTTATTTGGCTACGAAATTGAAAGTAGAATTGTTACAACCAAAGATTCTTATTTGTTAACATTGCACAGACTCCGGGGTGGCTCATCGATAAGAGTACCTAATGGGAAGGTGGTTTATCTTCATCATGGATTGTTGATGTGCAGTGAAGTTTGGGTCACCATGATTGAAAAATATCAAAACCTACCTTTCATCTTGTATGATTTGGGTTATGATGTTTGGATGGGTAATAATCGGGGTAACAAGTACAGCCAGAAGCATTTGAACTACGATGTTCGTTCGCTGCAATTTTGGAATTTTTCCATTGATGAATTTGCCTTGTTTGATATTCCTAATCTGATTGAATACATTTTGAATAATACTGGTAGAGAGAAGTTGACATACATTGGATTCAGTCAAGGGAGTGCTCAAGCATTTGCTAGTGTGTCGGTAAATTCGGATTTAAACAACAAGATTGATCAACTAATTGCAATTTCGCCTGCAACAACACCACACGGACTTCACTCAAAATTTCTTGATATTTTGTTAAAGTCTTCACCCAATGTCACGTATTTATTGTTTGGTCGGAAAGTACTTATGCCATCCTGCATCTTTTGGCAAAGAATAATGTATCCTCCATTATTTGACAAAGTAATTGATATCGCGGATTATATGTTGTTCAATTGGAAATCTTTAAATATATCCAAGTTACAAAAGTTAAGTAGCTATGCTCATTTGTATTCCACAACAAGTGTTAAATGTGTTGTGCACTGGTTCCAAGTTATGAGCTCAAAGAATTTTCAAATGTACTTTGATACAACAACGTCATCGTCATTATCGGGTTTGAATCCAATTAGCTATCCTTTAAAGAATATACAGGTACCAGTGCACTTGATTTATGGTACGATTGACTCATTGGTTGATATTGATGTTATGAAATCGCAGTTACCAAAGAAGATGACAACAACCTTTGCCGTGCCTGATCATGAACATTTGGATAATTTGTGGGGTGAAGACGTTTTTGAATCGGTGTTTAAAAGAGTGTTGCAATACTTGGGAGAAGATATTGATGATGCATATTCGAGATTATTCAGAACCAATGAAAATGTTAAATTGATTGAGGACATATTTCGACCTGATATAGGCTTGAGTGGGCTAGCAATTGATAATGAACTGACACAGTATGACAGTACGAGCTTGAACAACATTGGTGAAGCCAAACTGGATAACGACTACGAATTCGATATAACACAAATTTCCAATGTTTCGGTAAGCGGTCAGTTTACAAATCTGCCATCCTCACAAGGAGGAAGATTGTCGTATTTAAAGTTGGCTAACAATAAGGGAAAGAGTAGTAGTGCATCCAGAAGTGACAAAAAGTCACAAAGCATTGATAGTACCAATACTGCTGATTACAAAACACCTCAATCCGTAGGCTCAACGTCGGTATTTATATAGATATTAAAAATGTGTATATCAAGTTGTTCAAACCGATGAGCTAGTCTCAACTTGTAGGGGTCTTTGGCATTAGATTGTAATCGATAAAGTCCGCTACCACCTCCATTAAAATGCGATCCTCGTATCATCTCTCTTTTTGTGTTACTCAAAAGTCGTGTCCCGTTGTCTTGTTGCAGAATGGAATCAATACAATAGCTATCACTTGGCCAGGGTTCGCAATGGTGCATGTAGAACCAGCATAAATCAGTATTGCAAGAAAGTTGCTACTTCTTTGTAAAAGAAGCCGTAATCCACATTCAAGATCTTTTCACGTAGTTTCTTTCCACTGCTGTTTGAGCAGAGTGTACGGCTCTGTGTAAAAAACTGTGTTGTGTTGCAGAATTTTCGTTAAAGTTTAAAAATGAGGCAAAAAAAAAAAAAAATAAAGCGAAAGGACAGACTAATTCACCCACAATTTAATAACACACCCAAATACAAATAGAATCCTGTGTCACATCCTACAAACCAAGTCGCTTGACGGAAACACCATTTTGACACGTTACGGGGATGGCATCAAACGGGCACATTGTATGTACTGCTCAGTCTGACCAAGCTACGGATTTAAGTGCAAGTGGTCATAATCGCTACAAGTCCCCCATACTAACAATTTTCGAACTTTTAGAGAACTTTCCACGTCATTGGAGATTTTCATCCCGATTGTATGTATTACATTTCATCATTGCATAATAAGGCTTATACTAACATTCTTCCAGCTTTGGTAAAGAGAGTTGTCCGTCTGATCCCTCGCTCATTGCCATACTACGAGAATACTGGTGATCATCGTGCGGAAGATGAGTCGGACTCTTTGGTACGCGAGTTGATGAAGATCAGACCACACAAACCGCTGTTTACTATTTTATCTCAGTATAACAGTGAAAGTATAACACAATATTCCTCGAAATTACTGGAGTTGTTGTACCTTTTGTTGAAGGAAAAACAATTGGATGATAGTATAAGAATAGAGCTTGAAAATTCATTGACTAATTTAATTTCATTTATCCCGTGGGTTCATCCCGACTCCACAGAAAAATTGAAGATTGATAACGATGTCAGTTTCAAAAATAGACAAAGTATTCCACAACCAAAACACATGCCAGGTGATACTAGTCCAACTTATCCAAATGGATACTTGTCAAAAATTTTGATTGATAATTTTGACGCTTTGACTGAATTCTCTTCGTCATACTTCAATTTAACTTTGAGCACAATGGTGACAAAATATATTGTGGAGTTGATATATCAATTGTATTATTGGGAGGTGGTTCATTTGGTTCATATAAATCCCAAGATTAGTGATTTTCTTGAATTGATTGGATTTGAGTTAACTCAAACCACATTTGGACCTATCATCAAGCCACCTGCAAATTACCTTAATGATAACCTATTACAAGGGTTGCAATACCCATTTCCCTATCCATTTTACAACTATAGTTACCATTCTTTTGACACCAAGGTTGAGCAAAAGAAGTTTGATCGGGTTAATATAAAGCCATACTTGGACATCACTTTAAAAAACGTTGACGGCAGTTTGAAAAAGAGGAGGAAAAGCTCGGCGAAACATTCATTCAGTGAAGAAGCAATCACGACTGGTGTACGCCATCTTGAAGGCATGTCGGATAGTTGGCTACGAGAAAATGAGAATAATCAACTGGGAGCTACACGTGCTTCAGGAAGTCTCTTTGCCGGTCCCGGCGACAGCAAGCATGCTATGAGCCGGTCATCAAGTGAGGCTGGAAGAGCTTGGAAGAGTAATCAAGACGAACGCAAACCAAGCCATAAATTGGTTGATCAAGGTTTAGAGTCTCACCCGCCTCAACTCACTGGACTTAAAGCGAGTCCCCCAGCATCCACTCCAGCAGTACAATACGGCCCATTTTTCCCACTGCAGTCACCGTTCCTTAGAAATCACCTGCAACATGGATTGTCTCCTGTTCCATATCAACACTATTCATTCCAGTCACTTCCACCTCCGACCAGCCAATCTCCACAACAACCACACCAAAGTCACCAATTTTCTAATAGCCCTCTGCTCCCGATTGGTTCTCGGAACCCATCACTTGCACAATCTACAAAGAGTAATGAAGCTTCACCTACATTAAGTCAACAGGAGCAGCGTAAAGAGTTTCCAAACATTACCCCCATATCAAATTATCCATCTTCACAGAGTAATATTTTGCCATCAATTTCGAAACTCACTGACCAACTGGAACGTGGCTTGTCAGAAAGGCTGTTGTATCTGGGACTGCTACCCGGAGCATCTTTTCAAAGTACTGGATTGGGAATAACAACACCCATCCAATCACTGTCTCAGCAACTCCCTCGTTACTCACCACGGTTGGGTGTAGCTCAACAGAATGAACTGCATCCTGAGATCAAGTATAATACACCTCATGAAGAACATAAAGAGACAATATCTCACCCGCCAACTCCTGTTGGCGAAGCAAGATCACAGCCACCACCAGCGCCACCGCAATTAGGAAAACTTCGTGCTGACCATAGTGATCCTGAACCCTCACTTTCGGAAAAGAATAAACGATTTCCTCGTCATGGAGTTATCCATCAGTGTCATCTAATTGATCCCTCCACCAACGCAAAGTGTCTCAAAATATTTTATGGAAAGAATGAGTTACTGAGACACCAAGAATTTGTTCATGCAACAAAGAAAAGGATATACAAATGCTTATATTGTGAACGTAGTGGGGCTAGAGTTCAACAATATCCACGCCATGATTCACTAGCACGGCATATTAGAAGAAAACATGGTATAACGGGGAGGGAAAACAAAATGGCTGTTAATTATGCTAAAGAGAATGTTATAATTGTTGATGATGCTGAAGCAATAAACATTCAGTATGCTCCAGAGGAGCCATTGAATAAACTTCAACCTGGCGAATCCATCGGTCCTCTGAGGTCACCGGATTTTCAAGACGAAGAGTCATATGCATACGAAAAGTTCAAAGAAGAAGTGGATCTGGATTTGCGTGAAATGAGGAAAGGTGGTTTTGGGAACCAAATAGCAGTGCAACCGACAAGCCAAGTACCAATTTCGATCCCACTACCCCCAAGAAATCCACAGGAGTCACAAGATTTCAAGAAGCCACAGAGACACATGACACTACTTTATGATCAAGGACGTAAAGCTCATTCACATACTCACCAACAATTTCCTGTTGCCGGGAACCCTTCATTATACCATCATGAAACACTTTCAAACGCGGGGCCAACTAGACAACACGCAGATGATAATTCCAACTCGTCACGTTCGCAAAATTATAGCCCTAGTGATGCAACGAATCGTCTGTTTTCCATATATATGGGCCCCAATTCAGTACCTTCGAGCTATACTAAATCAGGCCCGAATAAGAGTCAGACGTCGCCATCATTGAATGAACCTGGTTCATCATCGGCCGGGGCACCATCACAGAAGCCACCAGCTATGCATCAATTTCAGGGTTCAACTAGCACAGGAAGCAGTGAACATCAGACACAACATCGCGCCAGCTATGATTCACAACGATCCAGTGTAAAACTTCCGCTGATACATGATATAGACAATGAGATTGGACATATTTATCGGGATCGCGGTTGAGAGGGGAAATATATATAGGGCAGGCATTTAGTGAGATTTTGTAAAATATATACATGTATATATACAATTCATTTGCATCTGATGTGATGAAACTTCGCACTGAGTAATGTGATACAATTTGGAAAAGTCCTATATTTTGTTGATGGTGTGTGATATGAAAAGTGGAGAAAGCGTCATTTACCGGAAGAGAAACTGTGTGTGTGTGTAAAAGAAATGACTGCGAAAAAAAAAAAAAAATAAAAATAAAAAAAAAATAAATTATTTTGCGATTTTTCGTTTAAAAGAGAAAGTCGTGTGCGTACAAGAAAACAAACTTACCAGTCATAATCTTAGGCGACTTTGAAGAGACAAAGGAGTTGAGAAGGGCTTTCAATGTCCTTATGTTTCGTTTCAAAGGCATGTCTAAATCTCCTTTTTCTATTGTCAAATTTGTTAAGCCTTGTTAAATCTCCCACCAAAGAAAAAAGGTCGTGTATTATATTACAATTGTTTTTCACAGCCAAAGATTGTACATATTGCACTACTCTGTAAGTATAACAACATTAAAGACTGTAAGTTCGGGTTGTTAGAGCTAAGGGACATATAAATATAAGCTTGGGGGAAATAGGCCCCTGTACAAAGCAAATAGAGGTACTGAGATTAGCTCTGTTTATGTTGTGCTGAACTTAAGTTACGACACAAACCACGTCATATTCGTAACCACCTCTCTTCATTCTTTTACAGCCAAATTATTTTTAAAACTCAATTTTACAAAAGAAAAAAATTAGAAAAAAGAATACCCTAGTTGTTCTTTAGCAAATTATCCTGTCATTTAACCTATATCACCAACTTCACGTTATTACTATCCTCCATATAGCTATCAAAGCGTAGTATCACCTACATTAACTTCATACGCATCAACAGCCACTATTGATTTTCTATTGGTGTTCATTAAAAGAAGTTAGGAAAGAAAAAAAAAGAAAAAGGGGCAAGATTTTTGCAATCAAAATCTTCAACATAGCATTTCCACTTGCACAACCCATCACGTCTCATTAACAGAAATCTAAGCTACGTATTACGCTTGGGTATGTCTATTTCCAGTACAGAGAATTCTACAATAGCAACCATCATTAATTCCATGGATATGCAGGAGACTAAACCACAATCATCAATTTCAAATAGTAATCACCAGATTAAGGATGCAACAATGAAAGACGCAGAAAGTACTGAAGGCTCGTCAAGTGGAGACTCTTTATCTTCAAGTCACGCAAGTAGCGATAACGAGGACTTGGGTGAAGAGAGAAAAAGTCGTGAAGAAGATTCTAGTTCAAGTTTTGCAGCGGCTAGAACAAACTCCCCATCGCCACAAGAGGGTCCAGCTGAATCCATCACTTCAGACGATTTTTCAATAACCCGGCGACATCACACAGGAAGTGTATCATCCAGAACGACCGACATACCAGCAAACAACATGGTATCCACGAATTCCACGGTTCTTGCAAAGCAAACTTTAGTAGAAACGGCACCAACTCAAAATAACGGGTCACTTGATTCAAGAAAAAGGATATCTCAAACTGGTGGTGCCCCATCTGAGTCTGAAAAGGGCCCGGCAGATCCCACAAAGGATTTGAATCGCACCAAGGAGATGCGTACTGATGAGATTGACAAAATTTTCTCACGGTTGAGCAATGCCACAGCATCAAACTCCCCAAACGTTGATAATTTGCTACTTGAACATCAAATTTCTATTTTGATAAAAGCGTTGCCGTTGAGCACAGAGGAGTATGCCAATCATTTGAACAAGATTGCAAATATCCTAGTCGAGGAAAAGTTTGATCCCAAACACACCACAGCTTTGCATAATAAATATCGAGAGTTGATGGACATGGTTGAACAGTTTGTCAATTTTGCCGACCCATTAAAATCACAACTTTATCTTGTTATTGAACGCAATTTCGAAATCATGATGAAAATCTCCACCAGTTACAAATCACTTGAAATTTCGACGCTAACAATTCGATTCTTAACAACCGTGTTTATGAATTTGAATTATTGGGAGTTGTATAACTTGTTAACCTGGAAGCCAGTCATTTATCACTTTTTGAATCTCATAGGTTTGGATATCCACGAATGTTATCAGAGATTTCTCAATGACTATGAATATTATTCGTATGATAAAGTTAAGCAACCATTAGCATTACCTAGATCAAGGGCGAGGGCAAGGAAAAGAAAAATTAGAAAAATGATTGATGACCTGGAAATGACAGCTGAAGAGAAGGAGCGCACTCAACAGTTCTTTTCCTTAAACCCCGATACTGCCGATCACGATAAATATGTTGCTGATATCATTTCCGGAGCCAACAAACAAAAGAGAACTTTCAGACCGGACGTTAAACTAGAACATCACAAGATTATCAAAAAGCCAGTTCATGCACCTACCTACGACAGGGCGGCAGGAAAATCATCCAATTATGATCCTGATGTTGTCCATGAGTGTCAGTTGCCATCAGCTGAAGTACCTCATAAGCTATGTTTGAGGAGATTCTCGAGAAAATACGAATTAATTCGGCATCAAGAAACTGTACATTCTAAAAAGAAGAAACTATTCAAGTGCTTTGTCTGTGTTAAACAAAACCCAGCTGTGGGGCCCAGAATATTCACGCGTCATGACACATTGGCCAAACATATTAGAGTGAATCATGAAATTTTCGGTAAAGAAGCCAAAGCCGAAGTTGCCTACTCAAAGAAGCATGCTGAAGTAGTTGAGGAAGGTGATATAACTGTGCATGTAGGGAGGCGGAAAACAAAAGTTGATTTCGAATTGAGGGCACATATGGAAAAAACGGGAAATGAATCTTTTGGTGGTTACTTGGAGACTAGCGATTTAGAATCTGGAGATGAAGAGGTTGTGTTTAATAATGCCACCCCAGCTTCTTCATAAACGGAAATCTTACAAAGATCGGGCTGTGAATTGGGACTTACTGCTGTTTTTATTCACTTTTATAGTAACCTTATTTCTATAATACAGATGCGATTTCGTACTTTTGTTGATCAAGTATGGCTTGTTTGATCTCTTTGTCGTCAATCTCATCAATAATCTCTTTAGGAACACTAGCCAATCCGGTTATTGGGCGCTTCAAATCTCCACTCTTGAAATAGATATCATAAGTCAATTTATCATCGCCAGTGTCACTACCGACTTTGTCAATTTTAAGCTTGTGGGGTTGCGTCGACGCGGGAAATTGAACAATATTCGTGAACACATCCCTAAATCCATTGGCAGCAACTTGTAGACGCAAATCAGTCAATTTACGATTATACTCTGAAGTTTGCGATGCAATTTGATAAATCCACGTTTCATCAGTTTGATAGTCAACCAAAGTTGCTGGCGCCATTGGAGTTGCATTCCCACCCAGTCCAATACCACCACCACCACCAACACCTCCAGCGCCAATACCTTCACCCAATACATTTGACAATTTGGTCTTGTACAACTCATCAGGATCAGCATATTCACCGGGTATATCACCATTATCAATTGCACGTTGTTCCCAAAAATCATCAATTACTTTCTTTCCCTCCTTTATCATCTTTGCCCCAAATTCTCGAAAAATTGAACGTGCACTAACTAAATTCACGGCTCTACCTTTATACGAGTTTGGAATGATTCCACGATTGATCAAATCTTGCTTTTGATCATTGTCACAAACTCGTTTGAATAATGTTCGATGGGTTTTGAATAGCAAGTATGAGTCTCTAAATCCAACCATACGGGCAGGAATTGTTGATATGACGTACAATCGGTCACCCTCACCGAGAATCTTGAATGTCTTCATTCGAAATTCTCTACCGCCTTTCAAGTATCCCAATTCATCGATTTTTTCTTTACCTTTTGAATCTTCGTTGGGGATGTATACTTCATCGTTTTCAGTACTTAGTGGATTCCCATCAGCATCAAAAACTTCCTCCTCATTGTAGTAGTATTTCTTTTCCTTCTTTTTACGACCTCTTCTTTTCTTGCCGGTTTCAGTTCCATCCTCCCCTGTTTCTGTGGCTGCTGCTCCATCATCATCATCGTCATCGTCCTCTTCGTCCTCATTGTCTTCATTATCGTCTTCATCAACCTCCACCTCTTCCTCTTCTTCTTCAACAACCGCATCTGATTCGTTATCATCGTCGACAACGTTCAGCGCATTGGTCTTCCTCTTCTTGCTTCTTGGTCCAACCTCTGTATCTTCATCCTCTTCGTCATCCTCATCGTCATTTTCTACATTTTTCTTGTCTGCCTCTTCATCATTCTTTTTACCCACATCTCCCTCGTTGTGCTGCTCCTGTGAAGCTCGGTCGACATTAACTAGCTTTTTTTCAATGCTCCTCTTAACCATGTTTTGCGATACCAACTATTCGTTGATGAATGGTATTCTAAACAAATATTCTGTTCAAAATGTTTTTCTTTACATGCAGGATAAAACTATACTACAAAATTGGCGATACAAGCCTATTCATGTATTTTATTCTATCTACAGGGTAACAACTATCAACACAACTAAAAGTCAATTTACTTTTTCTCTTCACCATCGTCCTTCTTCTCCTCATTGTTCTTCTCACTGTCCTTCTTTTCATTCTCTGGCTTTATATTCTTGAACGCATCCTTACCATCAAGATACTTGTCAAAGGCATCATTAGTTTCCGGAAATGGTCTTTTACCCAATAACCTTATCATATCTTCTCTAGTGATGAATTCTTTCTTTAATAATTCTTCAGCCACCAATTTAACCTCTTTAGCTTTTTCGGTCAACAATTGCTTACATTTATCATGACATTCTTTTACAATTCGTTTCACTTCAGCATCAATTTCTCTACTGGTCTCCTCACTGAAAGGCTTAGTCAAATCGTCTTGTGACCTTGTATCGTAATAATTAACCATTCCAATTTTGGGCGACATACCAAATCGTAACACCATTGACTGGGCGATATTGGTAACCTTTTTAAAGTCATCATGTGCACCTCCAGTCACCGAGGCAAAATGTAACTCCTCTGAAACTCTCCCTCCAAGAGTCATAACCATTCTATCGTACAATTGAGCCGTGGACATCAAGTATTGATCAGGTGGTAAGTATTGGGCATAACCTAAAGTACCTTTTCCTCTAGGGATGATCGACACTTTCAATAAAGGATGTGCATGCTTTAAAAACCAACCACAGATTGCATGGCCAGCTTCGTGGAATGCAACAATTCTTTGTTCCTCAGGGTTCAATAATTTAGATTTCTTTTCCACTCCACCAATGACTCTTTCAATTGCCAATTCGAAATGCCTCAAAGTCACAGCGTCGGCATTGAATCTAGCAGCTATCAAAGCAGCTTCGTTACAAACATTGGCAATATCAGCTCCAGAAAACCCTGGAGTTAAAGCAGCCAATCTCCCTGACAAATCACGATCAACGTCCTTTTCCAAAGTAATTTTTCTCAAATGAACATCAAAAATCTCCTTTCTCCCTTGTAACTCAGGGTTGTCGATATGAATGTGTCTATCGAATCTACCAGGTCTCAATAATGCTCTGTCTAAAATGTCGGCTCTATTTGTACCAGCCAATACAACGACGTGGTCAGTACTATCAAACCCATCCATTTCAACCAATAGTTGATTCAATGTAGTTTCTCTTTCGTCATTAGCTCCTGTTGCATTTCCCTTGGATCTTTGCTTACCAATGGCATCGATTTCGTCAACAAACACAATAGATGGTGCATTTTCCCTTGCAGTCTTGAATAAATCACGCACACGTGAGGCACCCACACCAACAAACATTTCAACGAATTCGGAACCGGATACAGAATAAAACGGAACGCCAGCTTCCCCAGCTGTGGCTTTGGCGAGCAATGTCTTACCTGTTCCCGGCGGCCCTGAAAGAATAGCACCACGGGGGATCTTGGCACCCAATCTCTCATATTTATCAGGATTTTGTAAAAAGCTCACAAATTCGGTAACTTCTTGTTTAGCCTCAGCCATACCAGCAACATCCTTGAACTTTGTCTTCACTTCAGTTTCTTGATTAAACTTTTTAGCAGTAGATTTTCCAAAACCCATAGGTCCCATTCCACCCATTGAGGAAGCAGCCTTTTTTGTCATCCAATAAATTGCACCCAAAAATAGAACCGTTGGCAAAAAGTTGATCAAAAATTTGGTTGTGTTACCTTTGGTCGTGTAGACAACTGGAACTCTCATCTGTGGGGGGATATTGTACTTGTCTTGCGCTTCCCTCAAGTTGCGTTCAAACGTTTCCACTGAACCTATGCTGAAATGTAACTTGTCGGTGTGATTTTGACGTAAACCGTTCTCATTCAATTCCAAGTACGCAACAGAGTTGTTAACCACAATAACCTTGGACACCATATTTTTGCTTAAATAATTGGCAACGAAATCTTGAAATGTAATTTCTTTACCGTTGTCACTGTTAGTATAAGTGACGAAAAAGACAACAAGTAAGATTAAAGCAACAGCTTGAGCCATTTGTTTGGGTGTGAACTCAACTTCAATGTTGATTGGCCCTTTACCCTTTTTACCGCCCTTATTCTGATTCTTGTTATTTTCATTTGCTTGTTTGAAAAACGTGGAGAATAAATCACTGCTATTGTGCCTTTGCTTCAATACTTGTTTGAGCTTTTGAAAGTCATTGATGATTTGGTACTCGTTTGGACAAAGTGCAAATGTCTTTTTCCCATCAACAGCAAATGGAGTTGCAAGAAGTGTGCTAAATATTTTGAACCAAAGTTGAACTGCTTTTGGATTGATGTTCAAATCGCGAGCTACATCAGAAGGATTCAAATCTTCGGTCTCTGTCGTTGCTTTGTCAAATTCAGTTAACAATTTCTGTACATCCATATTGCTAAACTTTAATTGATCCAAGTATTCCAAATTATTGGACAAAACATAGTAAATACGAACGGTTTGTAATATCTCATCCTTGGTCAATGGCGAGAAATTAGGGTGTTGTCTTGTGAATGTATCTTGGATATCCTTTATCTCCTTCTCGGCCACGTTGTCCTCCAACAATAAAATCCCACCGGACTTTTCAAACTCGTTGCATTTCCGTTCAAATTCACGTAACATAAACTCGTAAACAACAGACATTCTGTCAAGATATCTTATATCAAACGGATCGATAGGAAGCTGAATCTCGGGAAGCGTTGCAACCGGTAGGTCCTGACTCTTGAACATCTTTTCAAACTTCTGTCTTACTTTCTTTAATTGAGCCTCGTAGTCATCAGAATTGTTGTTCTTCTGTAGGAAATATGAGGACGAGTGGAAGGATCTCCTCAATATAGGCGCACATCTAGGTACACTACGTCTTAGGACATTCATCACACTCCTCCTACTTCGTGGTATGAGAAAGCTCATCGCGACTGAGATAGATGTATTGTATGGATAGTATTATGTTATCAGGTCACTTGGAATCGTCGTTTTGCCTCTCTGAAAAAAAAAAAAATAAAAGCTGAAGATTTTGATCCATGTTACACGCACTTCTGCCTTGTATGGACTCTCAAAAGTCCTTTTTTTGCAGCAATTAGTAATTGCTAATAGAACAGTAAAAAAATGCTGTAATAAAGTGACTTCTTGAAATTTTAATGCAACTTAAAGAACTATATGCTACGATTACTTAGGTCTATTGAAATCGAGGTGCCATGCTCCTCATCTCTCTAGCTCCTCGACGGCTACTTCATCCTCAGTGTCATCATCTATCAAAATACTTTCATCCATATCGTACATCTCACCCACAAGTCCCTTCACAACAATCATGATCTCATCCAATCTATTGTATATCATATGTGCAATCAACAATGACAAGATGTTCAATTGTCCATCTCGACTGAAAAACTTGTTGTAATCTAGATGTTCTGTCAAAGCATTATGACCACTTTCGTCGACATTAGTTTTAAAGTTGTAAAATCTCTCACTCAATGAGATTTTGTTAATACCCCACTGTCGACGCAACAACTCCATATGTCTTAATGAAACATTCGCTTCTGTAATTTTGGGCAACGCATCTTTTGTCTTTATTGCGTCTGAAGCCATATGGATGAGAGAAAAGAGTTCTGCATCCAACTCAGAATAGCAAAATCCAACACGTTTCATTATTATCGGTACCCAAGTTGCTGGATCCTCGAGCTCATTCAAAGCAATCAACATCATCAAGTACAATTGCACCGTGTCACCAATTAACCCTTGAAGTCGTAAATATTTCGATTCTGGCCAGTATCCTGAAATAGGCAATTCAAATTTCAACGGAACTAAAAGTTTACTCAACAGCGAGATCCTCATAAAGTAATACCTGAATCTAGCCAAAAGAAGGTCATGCCTCTCCTTAATATGGTAAGAAGGGTCGTTACTTCTTTTTACAGCAAACTTGGAAATATCACAGTGGATATTACCAACCTCAGATAATGAGGATCCCAAGATTTGTCTCACAATAAACTTTGAGGACTTGGGCTTAGGGAGCACTGCTGTCAATGACCCTATACATAACCCGATGACAACTCCGATAAATCGCAAGTAAGCTGGCTCCCATCCATAACCGACATTCGCAGCTTTTCCTCCATTAGCATCTAGCCATGATGTTCCCAATACCAAAATTGTAGTCACGCCAAGCAAAACTTGAGGTAGCAATGTCAGGTGCACAGAAAAATGTCTGAAAAATATCAAGTAAAGATAAACGACACCACTAACAGCACCGTAACCATAATAATTACCAGCGCCTTTTCCACATGAAATATACCAGCAGACAAGTCCAAGTAAACACCCCGCAAATGTGTAAATAAGCTTTGAAATGAACACATATGTGGTTTGGCCCGTACTCTCACTAATGGAAACAGCAATCATAATAACAAGCCAAACCATTCTTATGTTGTAGTACCAATTTGCTGTAGTTCTTACAAAGTATGGTGTAGCACCAAGGCAGATCAATCCACCCGCACGAATCCAAAACCAAAATTTGTCGGATATCAAAAAGTAAAATGCCTTGGTGATATAGAGCCCAATGTATTGACCCAAGTTGGCTGGAGGCAAATTATCAGCATCTCTTCTCTGCGTTTCTTGCCGCAAATAATCGGGAACTTCTCCGTCAAGATCACTAGTTAAATGACGGGGTTTCGAATACTTGGTCTTTGTAAAATACGATATAAATGTGGGCGTGGGACGCTTCTCATCCAAATCGATAAGAAGATCAATTAGTTTGACAATGTTATCACACTGGTGTCTAGCGATTTGAAGAAACAACACGCCTTGACTAATGAGGAACAAAAGCCATTCCTCACTACGACTGTTGTCGAGCATCATGTTCTTTAAAGTATCAACGTCTTCGAATTTGGCAAGTAATTCCAAAATCTCCTTCTTTGTTTGTTTCACCTTTTCCGCCATTTCTTTTTGTTTTGCAACATGCTTTTTATATTCCCACGGCACTAGAGCAAAAAATCTAAAGTTGTTTGCAGCAGCAACCCATTCAAGTATTACCTCTAGTGCATTGTCCGATACTTCCAATAAAGGACTAAGTTTGTCTGTGAGTATTTTAGCAATTTGATCAATCTCATCGGGTGACAACCTATGCCCTCGTCCATGATATGCAATTCGATTTCGCAATGTCTTTACACGTTTCCTGTTTTCGTATTCACCAACTTTTCTGTAGGAATCTTGGAATGCACTATAAATCTTGGCGTGTCCATGGGTCAAGGAGGACACAGTTGACCTACGCCTGGGCATATGGAAATCATCTTTGGCAAAAAAAGTCCGTTCCTGTAACAATTGGAAAAAATGAGCGTAGCTTGCAGTAGATGTAACCAAGTTTTTAGCCAAAGATCTAAATTGCCCAACATCACCGACGTCGAACCTCCCATAAGAATACTCTAACCAAATTGTGGATGCGATAACCTCCATCGGTGCCATTTTGCCTCGAATGCTTGTCATTTCCTTCTTGAAAGCTTTATAGTTGGCAAAATTTGGAGCTGAGGGTTTCATTGTTTTGAAAAGACGCATATTCTTGGCTGAGGCTTGCTTTAATTGGGAGAGAATGCCCTGTGCACCAGCAATGTATCTAAAGTTGGAAGTCAGTGGGAACACAAAAAAAGCTGCTCCAACTTTCAAAAGAAGGGCACACCCAACAGGTCTCAACACAGTGTATCCCATATCCAACGGCAGGTACAACGGTGAAAAATGTCCATAACATGAGAAAATCACATTCCCTATCTGGCCAATGATATAACACGAATTCCAAAACGGGTGGATGCCTCTAATGTTGCCCAAGATGACTGTGTTTGTTATCATTGAAATCATTGTTATGACAACAGCACTCGTTTTGATGTACCTCCCACTATAAATCTGATCAATCACACAGTCTTGAAGCTCAGAACCCATTTGACAAACACCTTCATTTATCAAGTTTTGCACTAACTGCAGCTGTGTAATTCCGCCGTGTAAGTCATTGATAATCTTGGATCTAACAACATGGTGCACAAAGGAAATCAACACCCCAATCAACATAGCCAAAGCAATCAAAACATTTTGAATAATTGATGTGCCACCAGAAATACCGATAAACGACACAATCAAAGCCAAGTAAGGTGCGCCTGAGAGCCAGTTGCTTGTCTTTGGTACAATTGTTAAAATTGCCGCAGAGAAAATCTGAGCCCAGCTCTGTAGCACCACTTTTAATGAGTTGTAATTCAAATGTTTTAAGACGTAATCAGGATATAAGACGTCATAAACCTTTCTCCATAAAGGTTTTTTTCTTACTGGCTCTTCTGTTATGATAGTAGATCCAATATTTCGATTATCGCCCTCGGGATAGTATTCATTGCAAATTATCGTATTATCATTGTGCTCTTCATACTTGGAGTTAAATGCGATTGGGTTCTCTCTATTTGTTGGTGATGTTCTTGATGCAGCCGACGAAGAAATTGAACTCAAAGAGATGCTCTCCTGTTCATCTCGTGAATTAGGCATTAAGAGCTATATTTGAATCAAACTGTAGTAGCGGCTTTATGCTTGGGTAGTTTCTTTAGACTAACGGTAAGACAAACGCTTCCAGGTATGAAGCTCTGTTTCTGTGTGTGTATGTACTTGAAAATTCTATAGAAGGGCTTACTTTATATTGTATGATGTTTATAATTCCGGTTGATGTACCGTTAATTACGTAATCAATGTTACTATGGTGCGGACATTTGCTCTTATATCCACTTCAGCGAGGCTTTAAAAAAGACTTCTAACCGACAAACCGTTAAAACTGGATTGTTATGCATTTTTTTACTTGCGATTTATTCATGAGGTCAATCTCGTATCCAACTGGCCGCTGAATGAGTATACGGCGCTTGGGAAGTTTTCCGTATTGTGATTGACTTGTGGAGAGATCTCTAGCGTAAATATATCCCGTTTTTGTGTTCTTGCAAGAAAAGATGAAAATCCCTGGAACGAATCATAGCTAGGGGGTGGTGAGAAAAAGGAGTATAGCTTTCTACGCTCGACACGTTAAATATCTACTGAAATGAGATCCATGTGTTTCGATGCCTGATGGCTGTCGAATTTGAACTTCTACATGTCGCGTGACTTAGTCTAAACAATTGCAAAACAAAACCACACCAGTCTGAAAACCACAACTACCAAGTAACAACCCAAACAACATCTTTCATATCCAAACTGTGATGAAAGTGGAGAACTGGACTCAATCATTCACATGTCACAATTATTAATAAAACAAGCGCCATATTTTGTGCGGCGCAATTATGCGAGCCACACGATTACTCGGGATTTGCCGAAAAGTGTATCTTGAGTATAAATAACCCAGATAATTTTCATTTCTTGTTACCCAAACTAGCTTCACATTCAACTCCACACAGCTTACCATATATACGATTCACCAAAACATGGCCAAAGTTTTAACAGAATCACAATTCCAATCCCAGATCGTTTCCAAGTATGTCGATGTTATCGGTGAAAAATTAGGTGGAAAAGTTCACTCATTCTCAGACGAATGGTTTGCTCAAGCTGGGAACTTGATAAAACCAAAGGCACCAATTAGAGATGCCACGAGATTTACCTACGCGGGCGCATGGTATGATGGATGGGAAACAAGAAGACATAATGAACAAGAGGCAGATTGGGTCATTTTCAAATTTGGTGTTAGTTCAGCAAACTTGATAGGGTGTGAGGTAGACACCACGTTTTTCAATGGTAATCATGCACCAGCAATTTCCGTTGAGGCGGTTCAGATCTTTGATGATGGAGAGTTGGCCAAACTTGATGAAAAGGATTGGGAACCTGTCATACCCAAAACCGAATGTGGCCCCAGTCAAAAGCACTTTTTTGCTAGAGACAAACTTACTGCAAAGAACTACACTCATGCCAGATTAAGAATGTATCCAGATGGAGGCATTGCCAGATTTAGGTTGTACGGACATGTTGTGCCAGTCACCAAAAACACTGCCGAAGTGATTGATTTTGCATCAGTGAAGAACGGAGGTGTTGCAATTAAAGTTAGCGATCAACACTTTGGTACTGCTGACAACTTGTTGTTGCCTGGAAGAGGACATGACATGAGTGATGGTTGGGAGACAAAGAGGTCCAGAGAACCGGGCCACACTGATTGGGTCGTGATAAGATTAGGAGCTCCTGCTCAATTGCAAAAGGTTGTCATCGACACTGCTCACTTTAGAGGCAATTTCCCACAAAAGGTCAATGTGAAGGGAGCTGAGGTCAAGGATGAAAATGACATTGATAGTGCTGATTGGGTCACTATTATACCAGACTCCAAAACCAGTGCAGACAAAGAGCATGAATTCGACGTCAAAAACAACGATACCTTTTCACATATAAAGGTGACAATTATTCCTGATGGTGGAGTAAAGAGAATTAGAGCATTTGGTGTGAAAGCCTGAGCTTTCGTTAGTCTCACTTTATAGTATATACACGTATCTCCGGAGTATTTGCATCAAAATAACAATTTGCCTCAATTTTGCCTAGACTCCCTTCTCGAATAGCAATACCCCATCTTTTGGGGAACCACTTTTCTAGCTCTTTTTCCCATAAATTGATTGTGTCTATGTTTCTCACTGTTGCAGCGATTACTGCGCATTGTAGCAGTTTTAGGTTGAAGAAGTCATCTATGGTTCGACATAGTGGTTCTAGTATTCTCAGATCGTACGTTATATCAGCAGCGACAATAACTTCCACGCTGCCCTCAATCGTCAAAGGCTCACCCCAAATAAGCTGCTGAAATTGAAGCACTTTTAAATCTTGTAGACTATTGCTCCTCAACGTCTCATTTATGTTGTCAAATACTGTACCTGAACCGTCAGTCATAATAACCCTTTTCAAAGGTGATAACCTTTTATGGTGATGCTTTGCTAATGAGAGTCCTAGTAGTCCCGTACCACATCCGAGCTCAACAACAGTTTTGTCTGTCAAATCAAAAGGCAAAATTTTAGAGCATGCCTCATGGACATTGAGAATATTCGATAAGTATAAAGCTGCCTCCCATGTACGTAAGCCCGTTGTATTGTTCCCAGATATTAATTTTGGCATCTCCTTCATCACTACCACATCATCATCACCAAAAGAGTCTGTATTGAAGCCACTAATATGATACTTGATCATATCTGGAACATCTGGTGGTAACTCTTTTGCATTGAGAATTTTTTCATCCACGTATAACTCGTAAAGCTCGTCAGAAGTCTCTTCGTTCAACTCCTCAATCTCGTTAATATACTTTGAGAGGAGCTTCCTAAAGTAAAAGGGATTATTTTCAATTTGTGGTTTAACAAAATCAACGAGCTCCAATTGTGAAGCGTAACTGGTTAGTTCATTTGGTATATGGATGTTCTTGATAGGTACTCGCTGCTCAATCAATATTCGTAGCTTGTTCATAGTAAGGAAGAACAGATTTTTGCAGACGGTGTAGAGGGAAAACCAGTTATCCTGTATATAACTCTTGTCCAATTATATGGGAACAAAAATTTCATAATCCGAACGAACGAAAAAATTTGTTGCATAGAGAGAGACTAAACACGATAAAATTTCAACAACAACAGAAAGGTGTTTACACAGTTTGCTTTTAGATTGTACTATTCACACATATTCTGGTCTACACACATAATGTCATCACTTCCAAAATTCCCATTCCCAGTTTTGAAGACTTACTGGCCATACGCCGTTGGAGGTATGTAAATTTTGGTGTGGAGACCGCTACAAATTGGTTAGTTTTGCATTGGTCGATGGGCACTGGGGGCGTAGAAAAATAACAAGGTGATGATCAATTGCGATGTTGTTTTGTCAATGATACACGTGAGAGCTCACCGTTTCAAGCAATTACTCGATTGAAGGACATGTTTTGGGGAGAAACGCTATCTAGGTCATGCTATTTATTTGTCCTCGCTTCAACGACCAATAATGCTTCTTCTCTTTCAAAAAGCAGATTTTACTAACTATGTAAATACTAGCTGGTGTTACATATTATTTGATCTACAAAGCATCGATTGCTTCAGCCAATTCTGATGAATTCATTAACGATCCAAGAAACCCAAGATTCAAAAACGGAGGAAAATTCATTGACTTGAACAAGAAGGAAGAAGCTCACTAGGTCTGATAGAGCAGGGTTTTAAGCTGATAGATGCGGGTTAGGCTATATAGCTGAGTCCATCGAAAATTGTTTTATACAGGGTAAACACAGGTAATACACATTTAACAAGTTACGAAAAAAAAACTGATTCATGAACTCTAGTAATAATGAAGTGATCTCTATAATACCTTTACTAGTAGCTGTTTATCCTCCCATGATGCCTTCCCCAAATGCATCCAATTAAATGTGCCCATTATGTAAGAGAGCCATACGATATATGCGCTACCGTGTTGATTTCTAATATCCTTAAAGGTCATCTTTCACATTCTTTCCTCTAATTTGCATTTAATAGATCACTTTTGGACCAAAAAATTTTGCAACAATCTCCTTAGTGGCGAAAGACCTATTGAATCAAATCGACTACTACCTTCCCATCAAAGATGATGTTATCGAGAACTTATTTTATTCGAAACATAAATGCTAACTTGGCCAGACGCCTACTCCACATCAAAACAGCATCTACTCCTAACGAAAACGCCTTGAAATTCATCTCGCCAGATAAGCCTATCTTACCCATCGAGAATACCACATTCGAATTCACATCGACGTTACAAGCCATCCATTCTCCATTGGCGTTGCAACTATTCAAACTTCCTGGCATTAAATCAATATTGCTAGGACCCGACTTTTTGACAGTGAACAAGTTGGACAATTACGACTGGCATGAGCTATCACAAGAAGTTACTGACACTATGAAACAATTCTTGGATCACAAAGATGCCAAGCCAGTTATCACGAATGAACTTGTTGAGAAAATTCAACAAGATAAACAAGCGTTGGAAGATGAAGACGAATCCGATATTGTACTGATGATCAAGGAACTTATTGAAACAAGGATACGTCCTGCTATTCAAGATGATGGCGGGGATATTGAGTACAAAGGTTTTGACGAGGAAACTGGAACTGTATTTTTAAAATTACAAGGTGCATGTAAATCATGTAGTGCTAGTGAGGATACGCTAAAAAGTGGTATTGAAGGCATGTTGAAGCATTACATAGAGGAGGTTCAAGAAGTACAGCAGATCTTGGATCCAGAAGAGGAGATAGCCATGAAGGAATTTGAAAGATTGGAGTCACAGTTGAAAGGAACCAGAGAAAATGCAGTCGATGAAGGACCGCCATCGTTATAGGAAAGCTAGAGCTTTGTATTTATTAATTAGAGTTTATTTATTCCAGCAGGTAACTTTCTTTCTATGTCACGTAGAATCTTTTGACGAATACTGTTTTCATTCTCAATTCTAATCACTTGTTCATTCGATTCTTTCATGAGTCCATTGTCGATACATTTGCTTCCCACAGTGACTCTCACTTCTTCGAATAACTGGTTCATCCACTTGTTCATGAAATTAATCCAGTCTCTTGACACCTGATTGAATCCCAAAATCCATCCCAAACTGCACAATGCTATGCATGCATTCCCGCTGAAATCGAAAAACTGGTAAGACAATGCAGCGATGACTGATATGGGCAATTGATAGTAAACGAATGCTTTAGATAGAACCGAATACACCTCAGGCTGTACTTCCAGACTAACTCGCCTGTTGATGACTTCATTTTTTAACTCTAAGAGTGGGTTTTCCACTACTTCATCAGTTGAGAGAATCTTTCCTCGAAGAAAGTTGTAGTTTTCAATTGCCTTATTCATGAATTGATTGTTGAGGAAATCTTTCAAGTCGTACTCAACATTGTCATTCTTGTAGTATAATTTCCACCAAGACAATTTTTTTTGAACATAGTTGGTGGTTTCTGGAATAAATTCGTATTGGAGTTCCGAGTTCACCATTTGTCCAAAATTTTCAATCTCGGATTTGACCACGTCTGAACCCTCGCTTATAACGGTATTTGCCCTTTTGATTTTGCTCAGAATGGTTTGAATGATCTTTGCCAAATACCAGGAGGTTAAGTTGTCTGTCCTCAGAAAGTGATCAACAAATTTGAATAGTTCGTAGACGTTGCTTTTAGTCATGCTCTCTATGTATTCGTCAGCGGCATGAACATCCCTTTGTATGAACTGGACAATACCATTGTATGCAAGATTGCTGTTAATTTTAATTAGATGTGTCTGTATTCCGTCCTCGATTGAAAGTGGTGACAGTTCGGTACTTACTGGTGAGTATTCGGTATTGTCAATAACTTGTAAAAGAAGTCTATCTTTTATTGACGAAGGCAAACTTGTCGTGACATAATTAAATTGAGGAGTAACATAGACGACATATGTGCACTCGTCAACGGCTTTTTCCAACTGCGCGGCATTTTCATACTCCTCTATAATCAAGTCATTTGCAACGTCAGGAGCTTCCCTTTTGAATGTATTTCTGTATAGACCACTGAGGATTGGCGACGGTATTCGGTACTCCAAATCATCTTCATCTACTAGGTCCTTTGCATACTCTCCAAAGAAGAACCTCGCCAACCCATGTCTTTTTCTTATTCTCTCGAACCATACTTGATTGTTGGACGCCAATGGATCAGCTAACAAAACTTCCACGATTTTGGAATTTCGACGCACCTTCGCTGATTCATACAAGACAGCTACCTTGAATACTTGCGGTTCATGCCTGTTTTGTAGTAATTGTTTGAGAGTTGTTATGTCTTTGTTTAATGCCTTGTCCTGCGGAAAGCTACTTTGGTAATTGCTTAAATTGTAAACCAAAGTGTTTGACTCAAATGTCGCTTTCTTGTGAGTGGAAGCCTGTGAGTAAAGCTTAGTGCCCTTGCCCGAAAACGTAAAGCGTAGACGGGTTCTTAAACAATGCAAACCCCCTATTTGCGATGACTTTAATGATGGAAACATGTAATTGTTCCTCCACCGATGAGCGCTATTGCAGCAATTGAGATCTGAAGTCGGGAAGAACTATTGGTTAATGAAAAAAATATATATATACGGCGCGGGATTGGTAGCGGAGAGCTGGTATGCCACAGTACACACACATTCGTAGTACCCGTCGCTATGTTCAACTCAGAGCTGACCACCCATGTTATCGCTGGATGGAGTATTGTTGTTTGACATGTCAGTTTGCAGCTAACTGCTCTTGCTGTCATTATGTTCCATGTGTTACACGAGTGTATTGCGCTGGATATCAGACAAACGCGAACTAAAAAAAAAGCGGAATTGTGAAATCGATCACCTTACTTCTTGAATCTTCTCCTGTTTAAGACACATCTATTTAAATACGCAAGTCAGAGACAATTCAGAGGGCCTCTGCCAGATTCAATAAGGACTCATTCCAAATCCAAACCGATACGACACAAGCCACTCATTACCGAAAAAAGATGCACCCCGCAATCAAATCCTCCATACAAACATTCAAAAAGTATCTCACGTTCATAGGACCAGGTTTGGTGGTTTCAGTTTCCTACTTGGATCCGGGCAACTACTCCACCTCAACTTCTGGTGGATCAATGTACCAATATAAACTATGTTTTATCATTTTCATGTCAAACATATTTGCAGTCATTTTGCAAACACTATGCGTAAAGTTGGGGACCATAACTGGGCTCGATCTAGCTGAAATGTGTCGTTTGAACTTGACTCCCAAATGGAACTTGTTTATGTATTTGTGTGCTGAAATTGCCATCATTGCTACAGATTTAGCTGAAGTGGTTGGAACGGCAATTTCCTTGGAGATATTATTCGGTATACCCTTGCTTTATGGTGTTCTTATAACAGTTCTCGATGTATTGATAATCTTGATGGCATACCACAAAGACGGATCATTGAAGCAGACCAAAGTGTTTGAGATCTTGGTATCTATCTTGGTCATGGCCACGTGTATTTGCTTTATTTTGGAGTTGTTCAAGTGTCCTTTTGAGCCTGGTGCGGGATGGGAAATCTTTAAAGGATTTCTCCCTGTGAATAAGGAAATATTCAAGGAAAAGAATGCGTTGTTTTTAAGCTGTGGGATTGTGGGGAGTACAGTGATGCCACACTCCTTGTTTCTTGGATCTGCTTTGGTTCAACCAAGATTGAAAGATTTCGACGAAAAAAATGGAATGAAAGAAGAGGTTATCATCGATTCAGATAATGAGCAGGCAATTGTTATATCTTCAAACACAAATATGACTGAAACATCTTCGGATTCACCAGCCACGCCAATGTCAAGATTGAGAAGCTTGTCCAATGGATCTATGCTTGTGAGAAAATACAAGCCCTCATACGAAGCGATAAAGTATTGTTTGAACTATTCGTACGTCGAGTTAGTATTATCCTTGTTCATTGTCGCGGTATTTGTCAACTCTGCCATATTGATTGTGGCTGGAGCTACACTCTATGGCAAGCCCGATGCTGCTGATGCCGACTTGTTATCTATATACGAAATGTTGTCCCGCTATATTTCGCCAGCTGCTGGGTTGTTGTTTGCATTGAGCATGTTGTTTTCAGGCCAGAGTGCCGGGATTGTATGTACTATGGCTGGCCAAATAGTTTCTGAAGGGTTCATAAACTGGACGATTGCTCCATGGAAAAGAAGAATTATGACAAGAGTCATTGCAATTGTGCCAGTAATCATAGTTATTGGCATTCTTGGTCGTGAAGGTGTCAACAAAGTAATGAATTCCTCGCAAGTTGTGCTCAGTTTTATCTTGCCAATAGTTAGTGCACCATTGATTTATTTCACTGGTAAAAAAAAATTCATGGTGGTTTACAAAACCAGTGGCTCGTCTGATGAAACAAGTCCACTACTCTTGTCTGGTGAAGAGAGCAATGTTGCATCCAAGCCAATCACGTACGAAAATGGCAAATTTTTGCAAATAACGAGTATCCTCACATGGATTATTATTACAGCTCTAAACATCTACTTAATTATTGCATTCGCTAATGGTGCAGACATATAGTAATCCGCCAAAGAATAAACGACATTTTCTTTACCGGTCTAATGAAGTCTTCTTCTTCCACGAGTACCAGATGACCGCAAGCTAGGCAACCTGCCTGGTCTTGTCAAATGATTTGCTGTGAGTGGTGGTCCCAATCCCGCCAATGACCTCGATGCAGGCATACCTGGTAAAGTACCATTATATTCGCTAGTTAAAGTTGGAATTTTATTACTAACTTTGAATCCCAAGCCGTTTGGTCCAACATTGTACAACTTCATAGCCAATAAAATCAATTGTTGCACGCACCTATACAATTGTTTTTCTTCATCATTGGGTGGGAGAATATTTCCAGCGTCGCTTTTAAAGTACCTTTCTTGACGCAACTTGTTGAGTTTCAACAAGGAGCTTGAAATTAAGCGTTGTAATTTTGAAGGTTGCAACAATTCCTGACGATGAGTTTTTAAAAACTTTAGACTTTTCATTTCAAGTGGATCCCATTTCAACAAATTGGTCAAGCTTAGCACAGGTGAATCTTTCTCACTTTCATTCTCATCTTTGATTTCAACATCTTCCTCATTGGTGGTCTCTTCAAGCTTCAATTCTTCTTCTCGGCCATTCTCAACCTCCCTTGAACCTTCCGGTTGAGTGACTTCCAATTCTTCGACTTCTGTGTCCTCATCCATCTCATCACCATCACGCAAGAAGCTCTTCTTCAACTTCTCAATTTCAGCAAAACCAATGTGTTGCAACCATATATTGGCTTTGAGTCTGTCGGAAACTACTGCACCTTTGTTGTCTTTACTGGGGGCAAAGGATTGATAATTATGACCCTGACCCCAAGAAGAACTGGCGCCTCCTTTGTCAATGTCATGACTTCGTAACAAGTTCAACGTTGGTGGTTCGTTCGACGCAATTGGAAGGTCAGCATATTGAGGCAAGCTAGGACTTGGTCTCAAAGTCAATGCTTTGTATGTCAACCAATTGGGCATGGCAACAGTGTACCATGTAGGATGGAAAAAATCGTGCAAAATATTAGCGGGTCCTTCCAATGGTGGTGGGATTGTAGCACTAGATGGGGAGGTGTTTTCCAACAAATTGTTCGAACTAGAATCCTTTATTGTAGGTACGACTTTTGTTACGCTGAATGGCTCTGGAACCAAAGTAGGTGTTGTATCTAGGCTTGATTTGGATATGACTGAAGAGAACAACGGCTGGATTTTTTGTTTAACTGGTGGTGGATGATGTGGATTATAGATGCTAGAGCGACTTTGATAATCTTCCTCTTCTGTTTTCGAAATGTAGGTTATAATTTCCCCATTAGTAAGTGTGTATGTGGTCAAAATCTTGTTGAAATCGTCCTCAATTTGGGATTCTAATTCGTTGTCGATATCGTTCGACTTAATTGATGTACTTTGAACAAGTGTTCCAACCTCTCTTAGTAACAATTCAGTGGAAAATTTGTAAAAAAAATCAATTTCCTTGTACTTTTCTGACTTTTCACTTTCTTTATTTAACAAAATTGACGAGATTGCTTTGATATCATGAAACAACTTGTATGGCGAAGTGTTGTACTTACCATCTTGATATTGTTGGGATAGACTAGTCAACTCCTTTGCGTCATTTCCCTCCAATGAGGAAATAATGTTGGCTGGATTAGGCTCATGAAAATTCTTTGGCAAAACCTCTTCGGTAATTACATCATTGTTGGTATACTGGTAGACAGTGAATAAATCTGGTAATATTTGGCTAAAGTCTTTGTGAACTGAAAAAGGTGTTAGTACTTTTACTATGTGTGTGTGTGTGCATTACACGTCAGCAAATAAAACATACTTCCTGAGCCACCATTCACGTAATCTTTTGTCATATTTGATTTTATTTGATTTTTGTAGACAAAAGTGTTGTTGTTACTCGAAAAAATAGATCAAACTGATTATGGATATGGAAAAGACGAAAAGTTGTAGGAAAGTTGTGTTTTGGTATTAAAACCAATTTTTATTTTTTTTTCTCTTTCTTTAATATGAAGAAGAAGAATGATTTCTTTTTCTCTCGTTCTCTTTTTTGTGCACTTTTACACGCCTATGGTGAACCAACTATTGCCCAGTTCTTTTACCTTCGTCACTTTGTTGGGGTTGCAACCAACCATTGAAGCGAAAGTGGAAAGCAATTTCTCCCTAGGACTTCCTTTCCTACTGTTCAAAAGAGCTGTGCTTTTCCAGAACAACACATCTTTGTTCTTTTGTGACATTGGGTGAACTCTCTTGAGCACTTTGTCTCTTGGGACAACCACCTTCTTATCGTACACTCTTAGCTTAACCTTCGATGATCTCCTTTTGAAATAGCTTATTTTAGTCAAAAGAAAAGGATTGTAAACATTAATTGGTACCCCGCTCTCTTTCCCAGGCATTTCCAGTATACTCTCTTCAGGCAAGATTGAAGTTTTGCTAACATCCTCGTGATACTCTTCATCCGTAGACTGGTAAGTGTCATCAAAGCTCTCCTCATAAAATGAAAAGCTCCAATTGTTACATGAGATACTCATTGTGATTGCGGGGATAAAAGGCTGCCGTTTCAGATCAAAGGGATGGGGAAAGGGGGGGATGGGAGAGATTTAACACAACAAAAGTTTTGCAACCACACAATCAGAACAAAAATTCCAAACGTAAAGAAATAAATATTATTTACTCGTATGTGACATCAATACTTCAAGTCTGGATACTTGGTTCGAAAGTTCATGTGTCAAGTCGTCCTTGTGTCTTTCTCTCTCTTCGATATCAACAAATTCTCTTCTGCCTCGTACGATCCAGTCACAGAAGAAGAGTACAAACACGACACCAAACACAGCTGATGAATAGTTCATGTTACCAGCATTGACAGGCATCACCGATGGAAAGTTATAAAACACTGTAGTAAATATAGTCCAAATAACAAGTACAATGTTACAAACCAAGCCAACCTTGTTTAACCAAAATGGTCCATGTTGTATTTGATTTCTTTTGAAAATGAGGCAAAGTGTAGGAACCATATAAGACAATAACAAAAACATGACACACGATACAAGGATTGAGTTGAATGCTGTGTCTGATCCCAAGTAGATGCATCCAATGACACCAACCCAAAAGCATGACAAGAAATGTGCATTCACAGTAGTGCCTGTCTTGTGGTTCACTTGTGCCCAAAACTTGGAAAATGGCAACCCATTGTCCCTTGCAAATCCCCAGCATATTCTTGCCGACCATGTATGGCACCCTATGTTGCATCCAACAGCAGTCACAATCACCAAGATTCCCAATCCAAGGGCGGCAGCTTTGGAGTCAGTTGCTTGGTGTAGTATATCCAATATCGGGATACCAGTGTTTGATGTCAACACCGCTTCTAAGTTCCTTATGCAAAAGAATATGGCAATGCAGTACGAAAATGTTGTAACAAAGCCAATGATGACAGTACTAATAAGTGCTATGGGAATGTCCACAGCAGGATTGAGTGATTCCTCCGCAATGTGTGTGGCTGCATCTAATCCATTAAAACTCCAGTTGGGATTAATCAATCCAACAATAAATGCAATGCCTGCTGAGCTCCATCCTGTTTGGTTTTGAAAGTCAACAAACACAAACTTGGCGCTCTCAAAGTCTCCTTTATGCATGGCCAACACCGTGATAATTATAATAATGAATGACAAAATCGAGATACCGAGAGTTCCCACGAATATAGCTGGCAAGGGACGATCATAGACGTTGAATAACAGGACCAAGATGTTGAATATCTCATATACAACAAATACTTGCCACTTGTGAACCACGAATGTAGGACGAAACAAGGCATACATTCCAACGATGCCCACTGAGATTGTGACCGTGATACTTGCAGAGGTGAACACAGACCCAGCCCATGACAACACCCCAGTAATGTAGGCCAACAACCTTGAGTATTTACGTGGCGCCAACTTCATTGTCCAATATATTTGTCCTGATGCATTGGGGAATGCGGAGGCCATCTCTGCCAACGTCAACACGACACACATTGAAAAAAATGAAACGATTATGATTCCATACACAATCATCATGGGTCCCCCGGAAGCAATACCTGTGATTAAAGATCCACTGATACCCGCCCACGAATTGGTAATACCAAATCCAACTCCAATCAATGATAGCATGTTAAAGTTCCTTCTTAATTCTGGTGCATAACCGGTCTCAGTCAGAAATTCCAAATTAGCTTGGGCTTCCTTCAAGGCTTTAGCTGCTTCCTTATCATTTACGATTGCAATATTATCCAAGCTTCTAATATTTGCAGGCAGACTAATCCTATTAGGAATTGCATCGTGGACGAACTCCCCTTCGCCAATGCTGTGACTATCCCAATATGATTCAGGTTTGTTGAATGGCTTTGTCATTTTGAGTAGTTATTAGTCAATGAAGAGTTGAGTCTCACTGCTCTTTTGACCACTGGAATGGCTTTAACTTTATATATGCCAGATAGTTTTGTAAGATTTTCGTATTCGTTAATAGTTAGTGCCTCATTGCATGTATGTAAAGGAATGATGTGGGGAAAGCTCTATGCAATGTGTGGACTATTTTCGAAGTTGAAATTGACTTTTATGTTAGCCTTGTATCATGGTGCATGTAAGAAAATTGACAAACGTTTAGGGAACGTCACCATAGACTCAAATAGGAGTTAACTCAGTACTTCAAGTACAATAGGCCTCGCAAAATGAGGAGAAGAGAGTTCGAGCTTTATTTTGTGTTGTCAATATCGGAGATGGAAATTATAGAACGGATAAAAAGATGTTGCAATTTTGTGTCACATATAGTTTTGAGGCGACTTCTCCAACATTTATCAACGAATTATTTCTGTTCATCATTAATAGTAGAAGCTAAAGACAACTTCTCACGAGCAGGGTTGTGTTTTGGATATCTCACGAATCTCGGCTACTCTGTTGATGACCTCAGCATTTCCCCTTCGCTGCTTGATTCAATCTCATACTTCTTGTAGATCTTTTTTGGCTCCCGCTGATGCTTCTAAAATTACTAAAGAGTTAAGCTTTCATAGAGTCACGCAAGGTATAGTATTGCTCCCTCACTCCCTTCTGCCAGCACTGAATTTCTTTGGCTTGGTGGGGACAATTGGCAACAATCTGTAGATAAACATTTGCCACAAACTCCGAAAGATTTTCCCCACATTTTGATTATTTCCAAATTTGGAATACACAACCGCGTCTTTGGCGTAATTCATCTTGAATGTGTCCCAATATCTCGAACAAAAAATGGTTTGCTCAGTTTAGAATAAGTTACTAGCGTTTGAGAGTATATCTTTTTGATTGGAGCTGCAGAATTCGGCCTTGAAGCTAGTGATCGTTTGTTCCTTGTGTTGAGGTAAGACAATTCTATCTAACTCTTGTACACCAATTCTGTAATGAAGGCGGATAATAGTCAAATTATGAGTTACTCATCCTTTAGTTCCGTTGCTCGTGCTTGAAAAAGAATTATTCCAAGGTTGGAAAAAACTGATTCACACGCCATGTTGATACAATCGAATAAAAGGAAACCGTAAATTTTTAGTGTCCCATTCCTCCAACTTGTTGAATTAAGTGTAACAATTTATAGCAAGCAGATTACATACACACCCTATGGATGATGCTGAGAAAAAGATCCGAGTGCAAAGAGAGTTAACATCTCCAATATCTACGTAACCAAGATAATATAAATTCTAAAGAAAACATGCGAATGTTCCATTCATGCTTCACGACTTGGATGCGACAATAATGCTTCAATATTCGACACCTGATTCGAAAGTTCGTTTGTCAAATTGTCCTTGTGTCTTTCTCTTTCTTCGATATCAACAAATTCTCTTCTGCCTCGTACGATCCAGTCACAGAAGAAGAGTACAAACACGACACCAAACACAGCTGATGAATAGTTCATGTTACCAGCATTGACAGGCATCACCGATGGAAAGTTATAAAACACTGTAGTAAATATAGTCCAAATAACAAGTACAATGTTACAAACCAAGCCAACCTTGTTTAACCAAAATGGTCCATGTTGTATTTGATTTCTTTTGAAAATGAGGCAAAGTGTAGGAACCATATAAGACAATAACAAAAACATGACACACGATACAAGGATTGAGTTGAATGCTGTGTCTGATCCCAAGTAGATGCATCCAATGACACCAACCCAAAAGCATGACAAGAAATGTGCATTCACAGTAGTGCCTGTCTTGTGGTTCACTTGTGCCCAAAACTTGGAAAATGGCAACCCATTGTCCCTTGCAAATCCCCAGCATATTCTTGCCGACCATGTATGGCACCCTATGTTGCATCCAACAGCAGTCACAATCACCAAGATTCCCAATCCAAGGGCGGCAGCTTTGGAGTCAGTTGCTTGGTGTAGTATATCCAATATCGGGATACCAGTGTTTGATGTCAACACCGCTTCTAAGTTCCTTATGCAAAAGAATATGGCAATGCAGTACGAAAATGTTGTAACAAAGCCAATGATGACAGTACTAATAAGTGCTATGGGAATGTCCACAGCAGGATTGAGTGATTCCTCCGCAATGTGTGTGGCTGCATCTAATCCATTAAAACTCCAGTTGGGATTAATCAATCCAACAATAAATGCAATGCCTGCTGAGCTCCATCCTGTTTGGTTTTGAAAGTCAACAAACACAAACTTGGCGCTCTCAAAGTCTCCTTTATGCATGGCCAACACCGTGATAATTATAATAATGAATGACAAAATCGAGATACCGAGAGTTCCCACGAATATAGCTGGCAAGGGACGATCATAGACGTTGAATAACAGGACCAAGATGTTGAATATCTCATATACAACAAATACTTGCCACTTGTGAACCACGAATGTAGGACGAAACAAGGCATACATTCCAACGATGCCCACTGAGATTGTGACCGTGATACTTGCAGAGGTGAACACAGACCCAGCCCATGACAACACCCCAGTAATGTAGGCCAACAACCTTGAGTATTTACGTGGCGCCAACTTCATTGTCCAATATATTTGTCCTGATGCATTGGGGAATGCGGAGGCCATCTCTGCCAACGTCAACACGACACACATTGAAAAAAATGAAACGATTATGATTCCATACACAATCATCATGGGTCCCCCGGAAGCAATACCTGTGATTAAAGATCCACTGATACCCGCCCACGAATTGGTAATACCAAATCCAACTCCAATCAATGATAGCATGTTAAAGTTCCTTCTTAATTCTGGTGCATAACCGGTCTCAGTCAGAAATTCCAAATTAGCTTGGGCTTCCTT